>Ga0081539_10000060_pt1 | contig 252799 bp, 251 predicted proteins | sample TabmetS4T2R2_FD_71023 | JGI IMG/M metagenome (GOLD analysis project Ga0081539, IMG submission 71023) | Tabebuia heterophylla rhizosphere microbial communities from the University of Puerto Rico - S4T2R2 | ecosystem: Host-associated > Plants > Roots > Rhizosphere ... | reverse complement strand
GGGCTTGTCCCTGCCGAACAGCTCGGCGCAGGAAGCGGTGGGAGATGCCAAGCGCAGTGATTGTCGCCGCGCCGGCGAGGCCGTCGTGCGCATGATCGAATCCGGCCTGCGTCCCTCGGACATCCTCACGCGCAAGGCATTCGAAAACGCGATCACCATGACCATCGCGCTGGCGGGCTCCACCAACGCGGTGCTGCACCTCCTGGCCATCGCGCACGAGGCGCGCGTGAAGCTGCGGCTGGACGACTTCACGCGTATCGGTAAACGCGTGCCTGTGCTTGCAGACGTCCGCCCGAGCGGTCGTTACCTGATGTCGGAACTCGTAGCCGCCGGAGGCATTCAGCCGTTGATGAAGACGTTGCTCGACGCAGGGCTGCTGCACGGGGAATGTCTCACCGTAACTGGCCGAACCCTCGCGGAAAATCTCGCAGAAGTGGGTACATATTTTGCTGGGCAGGACATCGTGAGGCCGCTCTCCGACCCCATCAAGAAGGACAGCCACCTCGTCGTTCTGTACGGGAATGTGGCCCCGGAAGGCGCGGTCGCGAAGATCACCGGCAAGGAAGGACTGAAATTTCAGGGCCGCGCGCGTGTCTATGACGGCGAGGAGGCGGCCACTCGCGCCATTCTGGATGGCGCGGTGCGCGCGGGGGATGTCGTGGTGATCCGCTACGAAGGGCCGAAGGGTGCTCCCGGCATGCGGGAAATGCTTAGTCCCACCGGCGCCATCATGGGGCGGGGCCTGGGAGCGAGCGTGGCCCTCGTGACTGATGGCCGTTTCTCAGGCGGTACGCACGGATTCGTTGTTGGACATATCACCCCGGAAGCCGCAGTGGGCGGGCCGCTGGGCCTTCTGCGCAACGGAGACACATTGACGATCGATGCGGAGAAACGAGTGATCCACGCAGCCCTCAGCAGCACCGAGTTGCGGCGAAGACGCGCGGCGTGGAAACCGCGCAAACCCTTCGCCACCACGGGCGTGCTCGCGAAATACGCGCGGCTCGTGAGCAGCGCATCGGCAGGCGCCGTCACCACCCGCACCGAGGATGCGACACATGGATCACGAGCTTGAGCGCAGTTGTCAGTCCGCAGAGCAGCGGTTAAAGTCCGCGGGCTTAACGACCGAGCGGCGGCGTGCTATTTCGTCAAGCAGTAAAAGCGGGCCGCAACTGTCGAGAATGTCTGGGGGATTTCTGCCGGGTCTGTGCACGGGCCCGACTGCGGAAGCAAGCCTCTTGAGCGAACGCAGATAGCCGATGGGATCTTGAGAACACATGGCAGCCTACGTACACGATACTGAATTTTTCACGAGACGCACGATCGTCTTCATCGTGATCGTCGCGTTCCACATCCTGCTGGGCTACTTGCTGGCCAGCGGACTCGGCGCCCAGATCATCCAGGTGGTCGCGCCGCCGATCCAGACCGACATCATCGAAGAGGTGCAGCAGCGCGATGAACCGCCGCCGCCACCGCCACCGGAATTCGAACGCCCGCCGGTAGAAGTGCCGCCACCCGAAGTCGCCATCGACATTCCGGTGGACACCGCGCAGTCGACCGCGATCACCGACGTGACCGATCGCCCGGTGCCGATGGCACCGCCGCCGCCACCGCCGCCGAAGAACGTGGTGCACGCGAAGATGGGCAAGAACTTCCCCAACTCCGAGGACTACTACCCCGCCGCCTCCAAGCGTCTTGGCGAAGAGGGCTCGATCACCGTGAAGGTGTGCGTCGGCCCGAACGGCAAGCTGAGCGAAGAGCCGACGGTGTCGCAGTCCTCCGGCAGCGCACGTCTCGATGAAGGGGCACTCAAGCTTGCGAAAGCCGGGCGCTACGTAGCGGGCAGCATCGACGGTGCAGCGACCACCGATTGCTTCCCCTTCAAGATCAAGTTCGAACTCAAGAATTGACGAGTCCATGCCGGGCGCCCTGTGCCCGGCGTTTTTTTTCCCGATCGAGGAATCTATGGAAAACCAACCCACCGCAGTAGTCGACAATCCATATGGTCTGTCAGCCCTCTGGCAACAGGGTGACTTCGTCGCCAAGGGCACGCTCATCATCCTGGTGCTGATGTCCCTCTTTTCCTGGTACATCATCCTCACCAAGATATGGGATCAGCGCAAACTGAAGAGCTCGGCCAAGCAGGTCGAGAAGACCTTCTGGAACGCCCCCACGGTCAAGGACGGCGTCGATCGCCTGAAGAAGGGCGATGACTTCCGTAACATCGCCGAGGACGGCCTGCGCGCCGCCTCCCATCACGACGGTCGCCTGACGGACCGCATCGACCTGCACGAGTGGATCACCATGTCGCTGCAGCGTTCGGTGGACGTGGTGAACGGCAAGCTCCAGTCGGGCATGGCGTTCCTCGCCACGGTCGGCTCGACCGCCCCGTTCGTCGGACTGTTCGGCACGGTGTGGGGCATCTATCACGCCCTCATCAACATCGGTCTCGCCGGTCAGGCCTCGATCGACAAGGTGGCCGGTCCCGTCGGTGAAGCGCTGATCATGACCGCCATCGGTCTGGCCGTCGCGGTGCCCGCGGTGCTCGGCTACAACTGGCTGATCCGCCGTAACAAGACAGTGCAGGACGCCCTGCGGAACTTCGCCGCGGACCTCCATGCCTACCTCATCAGCGGTGCCCGTGTCGGCACGGGTGAAGCTACCGCGGGTGGCGCTGCCCGCCCGGTGGCCACGCCTGCAGCGGCTGTGCGCAAGTAAGCCCCAGGCGTACTTGGTGCACGTTTAGACACGCAGCGCGTCCGTTACCGGACGCAAAGCACTTTCGAGGTATTCGGCAATGTCGATGAATGTCGGCGGATCGATGGACGGCGAGGATGCGCAGCTCAACTCGACCATCAACACCACACCCCTCGTGGACGTGATGCTGGTGCTCCTGATCATCTTCCTGATCACGATTCCCGTGATCACGAAGACCGTTGTGCAGAACCTGCCGAAGGCCGTGAACATCCCGACGCAGACCAAGCCCGAGAACATCACCGTCGAGGTGGATGCCAAGGGCAACGTCTACTGGAATGGCAAGGCCGTGCCGAACCGGACGGAGCTTCTGGAGCTGGTGAAGACGGCGGCCGTGAAGAAGCCTCAGCCTGAATTGCACATCCGTGGGGACAAGGAGACGCGGTACGAAGCGGTGGGCCGCGTCATCTACACGATCCAGCGCGGAGGTGTGGTCAAGGTGGGATTCATCACGGAGCCGCCGGTCGGCAGTGGCGGCGGCCAGGCGGTCGCCCAGAACCAGCCCTGAGCAGAGGACTAGACCATGTCAATGAATGTGGGCGGAAACGACGAAGAGGCGATGTGTGACATCAACACGACGCCCCTGATCGACGTGATGCTGGTGCTGCTGATCATGTTCATCATCACCATTCCGATCATGACGCACGCCGTGAAGCTCGACATGCCCCAGGCGAACAATCCGCCCCCGCCGGACGCGCGGCCGGAGGTGATCGACCTGGAAATCGACTTCGATGGCACCGTCGTCTGGAACGGTACGGTGGTCCCGAGCATTCAGACACTGGAGCAGTACTTTCGCTCGGATTCGACCAAGGAGCCGCAGCCCGAGATTCACCTGCGGCCCGATCGCCGGGCCAAGTACGGCACGGTCGCGGCAGTGCTGGCGGCAGCCCAGCGCAACCGCATGAAGAAGATCGGGTTCGTGAACACATCGGAGTTTCGCGAGTAACCAGTAATGACAGCAGCAGCGAAGTTCATCGCGGCGCTGAGTCTCAGCGTCATGTTCCTGGGCGGCGCCATCACTTCGGTGGCGTACGCGGCTGACGAGAAGCCGGCTGAGAAGCCGAAGGTCAGCAAGGCGGTTGCGAAACCGCTCCAGGCCGCGAAGGAGCTGATGGACAAGAAGCAATACCCCGAGGGCCTCGCCAAGCTGAAGGAAGTCGAGGCGCTCCCCAACAAGGAGCCCTATGACGAGTACCTGATCGCCGAGCTGTACGGCTTCGGGTACGTCCGGACCAACCAGTATCCGGAAGCGGCGAAGTATCTCGAGCAGGGCCTGAAGGCGGGCTTCCTCGAGCCGGCGGACGTGCCGAACCGCGTCAAGGCGCTCGCGCAGGTCAACTACCAGATCAAGAACTACGACAAGGCCATCGAATTCGGCGAGCAGGCCCTCAAGCAGGGCGGGGCCGAGGACGACATGTTCACGCTCGTCTCGCAGGCCTACTACATCAAGGGCGATTTCAAGGGCACCGAGAAGTTCGTCAACGAGTATGTCGACGAGCAGGTGAAGGCCGGCAAGACGCCGAAGGAGCAGACGCTGCAGCTCCTGATGAGCTCCTGCGTGAAGCAGGACGACCAGGACTGCACCACGCGCTCGCTCGAGAACCTCGTTTCGTATTACCCGAAGGCCGAGTACTGGCGGAACCTGCTGTATTCCATGTTCCAGCAGCAGGGGCAGACCGAGAAGAGCCTGCTGCACGTGTATCGCCTCGCCTCCGAAGTCGACGTGCTGAATCGCCCGGACGACTACACGGAGTACGCGCAGCTCGCCATCGAAGCGGGCTCGCCGGGTGAAGCGGAGAACATCCTGCAGAAGGGCATGCAGAAGAACGTGTTCACCGACGCGCGCGCGATGGACAAGAACAAGCGCCTGCTGGAGTCTGCCAAGAAACAGGCGGCCAGCGACAAGGCCGGGCTCGACAAGATCGCGAGCGATGCGGCCTCCGCGAAAACCGGCGACAAGGATGTGAGTGTCGGGCTCGCTTACATCGGGTACAAGGAATTCGACAAGGCCGTCACGGCGCTGGAACGCGGTCTCGGCAAACCGGGCGTGCAGAACGAGGCGGAAGCGCGGCTTCTCCTCGGCATCGCGCAGCTCGGCGCCGGCCACAAGGAAGAGGCGCAGAAGGCTTTCAAGGCCGTGAAGGGCGACCCGAAGCTCGAGCGCCTGGCGAACCTGTGGAGTCTGCATGCGCGCCAGGCCACGCCTGAGCGCACGGCCGACGCGGCCACGGCGCGGTAAGCGACAAGAAGGTTTCGGGGGAGTCTCATGACCATCAAGGCTGGCGACCGCATGCCTTCGGGCACGCTGAAGACCATGACCAAGGACGGCCCGACGAACGTATCGACCGACGAGCTGTTCAAGGGCAAGAAGGTCGTGCTGTTCTCGGTGCCCGGCGCATTCACACCCACCTGCGATGCCAAGCATCTGCCCGGCTTCGTGCAGTCTGCCGGCGAGCTGAAGGCCAAGGGGATCGACACGATCGCCTGCATGGCCGTCAACGACGTGTTCGTGATGAACGCGTGGGGCAAGCACTCGAATGTCGGCGAGAAGGTGCTGATGCTGGCCGACGGCAACGGCGACTATGCGAAGGCGCTCGGGCTCGAGCTCGATGCCCGCGGCTTCGGCATGGGAACGCGCGGCCAGCGTTTCGCCATCGTCGTCGACGACGGCGTCGCGAAGCAGGTGAACGTCGAAGCGCCAGGACAATTCAAAGTTTCGGCGGCCGACCACATTCTCGGCCAACTCTAGAGTCCGCACCGTATGAAGATTCGTTCGCAAACCCTGACGGCGCTCGCTTTGAGCGCGGTTGTCGCCTGTGTCCTCGGTTTCGGAGCTGCCACGCCGGCACTGGCGCAGGGCAAGCCCCAGAACAGCAAGGTGGCCGGCAAGCCGCTGCAGGCCGCCAAGGCGTCCCTCGATGCCAAGCGCTACCAGGATGCCATCACGAAGCTGAAGGACATCCAGAACCTTTCGGGCAAGAACGCGTACGACGATCACCTCGTCAACGAGATGCTCAGCTACGCGTACGTGAAGACGAACAATTACGCGGAAGCCGCGAAGATCATCGAGGGCGACCTCGATTCGCAGTTCAACTCGCCCGCCGAGCAGCAGAAGCGCGTGCGGCAGCTCATCCAGATCCACTACACCTTGAAGAACTACGACAAGGTGCTCGCGCTCGGCGACCGCGCCGTCAAGGGCGGTTACGCGGACGACGAGATCTACACCTGGATGGGCCAGGCGTACTTCCTGAAGGGCGACTACAAGGGCGCCGCGAAATTCATGGAGGCGCAGATCACGAACCAGATCAAGGCGGGCAAGAAGCCGAAGGAGCAGCTGCTGAATCTGGTGCAGAACTCCTGCATGAAGACGGACGACAGCGGCTGCCTGCAGCGCGTCTACGAAAAGCTCGTCACGTACTACCCGAAGCCCCAGTACTGGCAGAACCTGATGACGGTCCTGTATCGCCAGCAGGATGCGGGCGGCGGGGCCAATGATCAGTCACAGCTCCAGGTGTACCGGCTGGCGTCAGCGGTGAACGTGTTGACCAAGCCGAAGGATTACACCGAGTACGCGCAGCTCGCGCTGGATGCGGGCTCGCCGGGCGAGGCCCAGGCGGTCCTTGAGAAGGGCTTTGCGAACAAGATCTTCGTTGAACAACGTGATGTGGCGCGTAACCAGCGCCTGCTGGAGTCGGCCAAGAAACAGGCTGCCGCCGGGCAGGCTGCGCTTCAGAAGGCTGAGGCCGATGCCGCTGCTTCCGCCACGGGTGACAAGGACGTGAGCGTCGGAGTCGCCTACCTCGGCTACCAGCAATATGACAAAGCCGCCACCGCCTTCGAGCGCGGGCTGAAGAAGCCAGGTGTCGCGAACACAGCGGATGCCCAGCTCCTGCTCGGGATCGCCCAGCTCGGCGCAGGACGCAAGGACGAGGCCCGTAAGGCGTTCCGCGCAGTGAAGGGCAATCCGACCCTGGAGCGCCTCGCCAATCTCTGGACCCTCCACGCGCAGGCGTAAGGCGTCAGAGCAGCTTTTCGAGCTCCGGCACGATCTGGAACAGGTCGCCGACCAACCCGTAGTCGGCGACCTCGAAGATCGGCGCTTCCGCGTCCTTGTTGATCGCCACGATGGTGCGGGCGTCCTTGATGCCCGTCAGGTGCTGGATCGCGCCTGAGATACCGATGGCCATGTAGAGCTCGGGCGCGATGATCTTGCCGGTCTGGCCGACCTGCAGCTCGTTGGCGGCGTATCCCGCATCTACCGCCGCGCGCGAGGCACCGACGGCCGCCCCCAGCTTGTCGGCGAGCGAATAGAGAATCTTGAAGTTCTCCGCGCTGCCGAGTGCACGCCCGCCCGAGATCACGCGCCGGGCCGTCTGCAGGTCCGGCCTGTCGGACTTCGCGGCCGAAACCGATACGAAGCGCGTGTGCGTGGGCAACTCCGCACTGACGGCGCCCGGCTCGATGGGCGCAGAGCCCCCTTCGGCAGCCGCTTCGAACGACGCAGTTCGAACGGTCCCAACGACTTTCGAACCAGCGTCGACATCGACGGTGAGTAGCGCATTGCCGGCATAGATCGGGCGGCGGAATCGCGTGGCGCTTTCCACAGCCATGATGTCGCTCACCTGCGCGGTGTCGAGCAGGGCAGCGACGCGCGGCATCAGGTCCTTGCCGAACGTCGTCGATGGTCCGAGCACGTGACTGTAGGGCTGCGCGAGAAAGGCGATTTGCGGGGCGAGCACAGCCGCGAGGAGGTGCGCGTTTGCCGGGTTTTCCACCTTCAGCACGCGCGCGACGCCTTGCAGCTTCGCAGCCTGGGCGGCAATGGCAGCGGTATCCGCCGCACACACAGCGACGGTGATTTCCGCGCCTGGAATTCCCTTCGCGCAGGTCACGCACTTCGCGGTGGCGGGATTGAGTGTCTTGCCGTCGTGCTCGGCAACGATCAGAACCTTGCTCATGTCACGAGCCCCTTCTTTTTCAGCGCCTCGACCAGCTCCTGGGGCGTCTTCAGCATGATTCCCTTCTGCCGCTGCGGCGGCGGCTCGTACTTCACCGGCTTCAGGCGCTGCCGCGGCTGGATGCCCAGCGACGCAACGGGCAAGGTCTCCAGCGGCTTCTTCTTCGCCTTCATGATGTCCGGCAGCTTCACGTAGCGCGGCTCGTTCAGACGCAGATCCGTGGTCACGACGGCCGGCAGATCGACCTCGATGGTTTCCAGTCCTGCATCGACTTCGCGCGTGACTTTCGCCTTGTCCGCGCTCAGCTCCACTTTCGAGGCGAATGTCGCCTGCGGCCGATTCCACAGCGCCGCGACCATCTGTCCGGTCTGATTGTTGTCATCGTCAATGGCCTGCTTGCCGAGGATGACGAGGAAGGGCTGCTCCTTCTCGATCAGTTTCACGAACACCTTGGCCGCATCGAGGGGCTCGACGGCGGCAGCGCTCTCGACGAGCAGCGCGCGGTCCGCGCCCATGGCGAGGGCCGTGCGCAGCTGCTGCTGGGTGTCGCCCGGGCCGATCGTGGCGACGACGATCTCCAGGTCCTTCGTATCGGCGCCACCGCGCTCGCGGATGCGCAGCGCCTCTTCGAGCGCAATCTCATCGAAGGGGTTGATGCTCATCTTGACGCCGTCGGTGACGACGCCCGAGCCATCCGGTTTGACGCGCACGCGGACGTTGTAGTCCACCACGCGCTTGATGCCGACGAGGATACGTTTCATCAGTTGCGGTCTTCCGGGCCGTAAAAGGCCCGGAATTATCAACCATTCGGGGGGACTTCAGCGAATCCCGGCGCGACGTCAGCGTATCTGGGCGGGCCGGTGGTGCTGGTGCGGCGGATCGCGCTGCTCGGCCAGGAAGGTCTGGCTGATCTTCGTCGCCGTGTCCTTCAACTTGGGCAGGAAGCGCTCCAACGCGAGTTTCAGAGGCACGGCCGTGGCGGCAAAGCGCACGGCGATGGTGGCGAGCACGCGGTCGTCCACCAGGATCGGCACCGCGATACTCACCTGCTCGGAAATGCGGCGGGGATGCACGGCGGTCGCATAACCCTGTGCACGCGCGTCCGCCAGAATCTTCTGCAACTCCGCCTTGTTCTTGGCGAGCTTGTCCTCTTCCTTGTTCGAGCGGGACAGGATCTCGAGCAGCGATTCACGTTGCGTCTGTGAGCAGAACGCGAGGTACACGCGCCCGATGGCCGTCGTCAGGAGCGGCACCCGGAACCCGGCCGAGAAGCGCTCCACCGCCAGCGGGCTCGCATGGTCGGTGGTCTCCCGGACGAGCATGGTGGTGCCGGAGAGGGACGCGATGCCCACCGGCCACACGATCTCGCTGCACAGGGAATAGAGGTAAGGCCGGGCGATCTGGGTCACCCATGCCTCGTCATCGAAGCCGTCCGACAGGCCCCGCACCATGATCGTGAGCCGGTAGCGGTCGTCATGATCGTCCCGGTAAACGTAGCCTGCGTGGCTCAGCGTCTCCAGGATGCGATAGGTCGTGGTGCGCGGGAGCTTGATCTCCTGCGCGATCTCGGAAACCGTGGCCCCGTTTTTCAGGTTCAGAACCGTCAGGGCATCGAGGCCGCGGATCAGGGCTCTTATCGGGCGGGTTGATTCCATGTACTGGAGCTTTACCGTGGTGACATTTCTGGTTGAACGTCTCGTTGCAGTTTAGGAAGTGCCCGCCCGGGTGTCCATCAGGCGGAAGAAAGTTCGGTAATCGTGCAGGCGCCCCCAACAACTGCTACGCAACAGTAGACACGCTCGCCCCGCGAGGGAAAACGGGTTGTTCACGAACGGCGCGGTGTGATTCACGAACGGCGCCGCCCGATTCATGAATTGCAGAGGTCGCGGTGCGCACGAGCGGTTTTCGTGAGCCTCACCCTGTAGACTGCGGCGCGCTCGCCACTTCGCACGAAGGCCATCGATGCTGGGTTTTGCGATCAGAAGGATCGCCGCGCTCGTCCCGACGCTGTTCGTCATCATCACGCTGTCCTTCCTGATCATCCGCCTCGCACCGGGCGGCCCCTTCGACGACGAGCAGGGCATGCCGCCTGCGATCAGAGCCAACCTGGATGCGGCGTATGGACTTGACCAGCCGCTTGCGACCCAGTACCTGCGCTATCTCAATGGGCTGCTACACGGCGATTTCGGGCCCTCCTTCAAATTCCGCGATACCGAGGTCACCGAGCTGATCGCGCAGGGCTTGCCCGTGAGTCTCACCCTCGGGCTCGGCGCGATTCTGTTGTCGATACTCGTCGGCGTGCCGCTCGGCATTTGCGCGGCCCTGCGTCGGGACACGCTGATCGACCACGGAGTTCGCACCGTCGCCGCGCTGGGTGTGGCGCTTCCGGCATTTGTGATCGGGCCGCTGCTTGCGCTGTTGTTCGGGCTCTATCTGCATTGGCTACCCGTAGCAGGGTGGGGCGAGCCCCGTCATCTGGTGCTGCCTGTCATCACGCTTGCGTTGCCTGTCAGCGCGTACGTGGCGCGTCTCACGCGCACGAGCTTCATCGAGGTGATGCGCGCGAACTTCATTCGCACGGCGCGCGCCAAGGGCATCAGCGAGCTCCGCATCGTTCTGCGTCATGGACTGCGTCCGGCTCTCATGCCGGTCGTGAGCTATCTCGGCCCCGCAACGGCGTTCATCGTCACCGGATCGCTCGTCGTCGAAATGGTTTTCGGTTTGCCTGGCACGGGGCGCTATCTCGTGCAGGGTGCGATCAATCGCGACTACACGCTCGTCATGGGCATGATCGTCGTCTATGGCACGCTCACGCTCCTGTGCAATCTCGTGGCCGACCTCATCTACGGCTGGCTCGATCCTCGCGTGCGACATGAGTGAAGCGCGGTTCGACGGGGCAGGGCGGCTGCGGCGTCACCCCGGCGCGTTCGTGGCGGCGGGCTTCATCGTGGCGCTCGCCGTGCTCGCCATCGTCGGGCCTTTGTTCAGCCCCTACACCTTCGATGGTCTCGACTGGAAGAACATCGCCGTGCCGCCGGAGTTTGCCAACGGCCACTGGCTCGGGACGGATTCACTCGGGCGCGATCTGTTCGTGCGGACGCTTCACGGGCTGCGTGTGTCGCTCATCATCGGTGTGCTGGCGACCGCGGTGAGCCTCGTGATTGGCGTGGCGTGGGGTGCCGTTGCTGGCTACGTCGGTGGGCGCACGGACGAGCTGATGATGCGCACTGTCGACGTGCTCTATTCGCTGCCCTACATCTTCATCGTCATCATCCTGATGACCGTATTCACTCCCAATATCTACGTGCTGTTCGTCGCGATCGGCGCCGTGGGTTGGCTCACCATGGCGCGAATCGTGCGCGGGCAGGCGCTATCGCTGAAGCACCGCGAGTTCGTCGAGGCGGCGGTGGTCGCTGGAGTCGGCACACCGGGGATTCTTGCGCGTCACATCGTGCCCAATCTGATCGGGCCTGTGATCGTGTACGCGACGCTGACGATTCCGCAGATGATTCTGTACGAGAGTTTTCTCAGCTTTCTGGGGCTTGGGGTGCAGGAGCCACTTGCGAGCCTTGGGAGCCTGATCAACCAGGGGGCGCGCGATGTGCAGTCGGCGCCCTGGATCCTCATGGCGCCGGCGGGCGTGCTCGTGCTGCTGCTCGTGGCGTTCAACTATCTGGGCGACGCCCTGCGCGACGCGTTCGATCCCCGTGACCGCTGAAGGCTCGCCGATCCTCGAAGTCGAGGAGCTGAGTGTCAGCTTCATGACGCCCGGCGGTGAAGTTGAGGCGGTGAGCGGGTTGTCGCTGAACGTTCATGCGGGCGAGTGCGTGGGGGTGGTTGGCGAGTCCGGTGCCGGCAAGAGTCAGGCGTTTCTCGCGGTGATGGGGCTGCTGCCTGCGAATGCGCGCGTGCATGGGAGCGTGCGCTTCGATGGGGCTGAGTTGCTGGGCGAAGCTGCGAGCCGGTTGAATCGCGTGCGTGGCGCTGGCATCGGGATGATCTTTCAGGACCCGCTGACGTCGCTGACGCCGCATCTGCGGATTGGCGATCAGATTGCGGAGTCGCTCGTCGAGCACAGTGGCGAGTCGTGGCAGAGCGCGCGTTCACGCGCATTGCATCTGCTCGAGCGCGTGCAGGTGACGGATCCTGCGCGGCGGATGACGCAGTATCCGCATGAGCTGTCGGGGGGCATGCGACAGCGAGTGATGATTGCCATTGCGCTGGCGTGCGGGCCGAAGCTCGTTATTGCCGATGAGCCTACTACCGCGCTGGATGTGACTATTCAGGCGCAGATTCTCGCCTTGCTTGCCGAATTGAAGCGGGAGCGGGGGATGGGGATGGTGCTGATCACTCACGATCTCGGCACTGTTGCCGGGATCGCGGATCGTGTGGCTGTGATGCAGGCGGGGCGGATCGTTGAACTGGATTCTGTCGGGAGAATTTTGAAGCATCCGGGGCACGCCTATACGCAAGCGCTTCTGCAAGCCGTGCCGCGTCTAGATGGTTTTTCTTTTTATGCGGGGCCTGCGGCCCCGCGCCCCGCCCAAGAGCGTGCTCTCCTTTCGCTGAAGGATCTCGGCGTTCAATTCAAACTGCGCCGGAACGCGGTCGTCAAAGCGCTTGATGACGTCAATCTCACATTGCAGCCAGGTGAGGTTGTTGGCCTGGTGGGTGAGTCCGGGTCGGGTAAGTCAACGCTTGCACGGGCAGCATTGCGGCTGCTGCCGCCAGCGTCGGGGCAGATCGTCTGGCTGGGGAAATCCCTCGAGACCCTGTCGCAACGTGCATTACTGCCGATACGCCGCGACCTGCAACTCGTCTTCCAGGACCCTGTCGCCAGCCTCGACCCCCGCATGACCGTGCAGGAGATCGTCGCGGAACCATTGCGCGTCCATCAGCCCGAGCTGAATAACACTGAAGCCATCGCAGAAATGCTCCTCCGCGTAGGCCTCGGACGCATGCTGATGACCCGTTATCCGCACGAGCTGAGCGGCGGCCAGGCCCAACGCGTAGGCATCGCACGCGCGATGATCCTGAAACCGAAGCTGCTCGTGTGCGATGAAGCAGTGAGCGCCCTCGACGTATCCGTGCAGGCGCAAATCCTCGCGCTGCTTCAAGATCTGAGGCGCGAGTTCCAGACTACGATCCTGTTCATCAGCCACAACCTCGCCGTAGTTCGCCAGCTATGCGACCGCGTCGTCGTGCTGTACCTCGGGCGAATGATGGAAGCGGGGAGCACACAGGCGCTGTTCACCACGCCCGCGCATCCGTACACGCAGGGACTCCTGGAGGCGGTGCCTGTCCCCGACCCAGACGTCCAGCCGCAACGGTTGCAGCGAACGCTTGGGGGCGAGCTGCCTTCGCCAGTCTCCCCGCCGAGCGGTTGCGTGTTTCGCACGCGCTGTCCGCATGCAAGAGAGGTTTGCCAAAAGGAAATCCCGAGATGGGAGGCGACCGCTGCCGCCGATTCGGGCGAGCGCGGCGCAGGCCATTACGTGGCGTGCCACCGGTGGCGGGAGATTGCCGGGGCAGGCTGAGGCGGGGCGCCCGCACCCGGTGCACCGGCGCGGAGCCAGTACAGTGCTCGAACGAGAATGGCGGAGCGTTCCGGTGCAGGGCCGAGCCGGATTGTTTATCCTCGCCGGACTATGGACACCGTGCCCCCCCTTCGCCCCAGCGCAAGCCTGAACAACGTCCGCTACGAGATCCGCGGGAAGCTCGCCCAGCGCGCCCACGGCCTCGAGCGGCTCGGCTACGAGATCATCTCGCTCAACATCGGCAACCCCGCCGCCTTCGGCTTCCGTACGCCCGAGACGATGCGGCTCGCGATGATCGAGAATCTGCAGAACGCCGAAGGCTACTGCCATCAGAAGGGCATCTTCCCGGCGCGCGAAGCCGTGGTGATGCAGCAGCAGGCGCGCGGCGTGCATAACGTGAGCGCCGAAGAGGTGTTCATCGGCAACGGCGTGAGCGAGCTCATCGACCTCGTGTTGCGGGCGCTGTTGAACCCAGGTGACGAAGTGCTCGTGCCGAGCCCGGACTATCCGCTCTGGACCGCGGCGGTCACGCTGAATGGCGGGCGCTGCGTTCACTATCCCTGCCGGCCCGAGAACCATTTCGTGCCGGACCCGGAAGAGGTCGCGAGCCTCGTCACGAAGAACACGCGCGCGATCGTCATCATCAATCCGAACAACCCGACGGGTGCGGTGTATCCGCGGCCGGTGCTGGAGGCGCTCGCCAGGCTGGCCGAGCGGTCGGGCCTCGTGGTGTTCTGCGACGAGATCTACGACCAGATGCTCTACGACGGCAATGAGTTCGTGCCCATGGCGACTCTCGTCAAGGACACGCTGTGCGCCACGCTTTCAGGTCTGTCGAAGATCTATCGCGCATGCGGCTACCGCGTTGGCTGGGCATCGTTCTCCGGTCGCAAGAGCAATGCGGCCGACTACTTCGCCGCGCTCGAGCTGTTGAGCTCGCTCCGCCTCTGCAGCAACGTGCCAGCACAATGGGCCGTGCAGACCGCGCTCGGCGGATATCAGAGCATTCGTGAGATCGTCTCGCCCGGCGGTCGATTGTACGAGTCACGCGCTGCCATCAATGCGGCCGTGGCGAACAGCCGCTTCCTCGAGCTGCAGCCCATCGGAGGCGCGATGTACGCCTTCATTGGCGTGAAGACGGCAGAACTGCCGGACTTCGACGATCAGCAGTTCGCACTGGATCTGCTCGAGCAGAAACACGTGCTCGTAGCGCCCGGCACCAGCTTCAACGTGCCGTACCGGAATCGATTCAGAGTCACGAATCTTCCGGATGCCGCGACGTTGCGCGATGTCTTCGGCCGCATCGAGGACCTCCTGACCACGTACGCGAGCGCGCCACGTCAGAACACGGTGGTCGAAGCTCGGCAGCGTTTCAAGTAACTTCTCCGGAAGACGTGTAACAGGCTGTTTTGATTAGCCTTCCACAGGACGTTCTTCAGGCAATAGAGCAACGCGAGACGGTGGTCGTGCCGTCCCGCCAGAGATCCGAAGCGGTGCGCCTCGCCTACGCGGCAGGCGCGCTGCTCGACGAACGGCACGTCTGGCAGACGCCGGACGTGCTGCCTCTCGAAGCATGGAAAGTGCGCGAGATCGAACGGCGCGCCGCCTCCGGTGAATCCCTCCCGAGACTTCTCACACCTGCCGAGGAATGGTTTCTCTGGCGGCAAACCGCTGCGGAGCTGACCGGCGATCTCGAGCTCGTTGCGCGCGGACCGCTCGCTGAGAGCCTACGCCGCGCGAGCCATCTGGCGCAGGAGTTCCGGATCGCGCTCACGCCCTCGCGCGGTGCGCCTGGAAGCGAGGGTCGCTTGCTGCTCGAAGTGCAGCAGACCGTTGCCGCGCCCGTGCGTGAGCTCGGCGCCGTCACAGCCGCGGAGCTTGCTCCGCAGCTTCCCTGTCTCGGGGGAGCGGCGCCAGTGATGGCTGCTGGGTTCACGCAGGAGACGCCGAGCCTCAAAGCGCTTGCCGCCAGCCGCAGCGAGCATGGATGCGTCATGCGGATGCGCGCACCGCAGACTGACGTGTCCACTGAGACGCGCGGTGTATTCGCGGCGGATTCACTCGAGGAACTGGAGCGGATCGCCGCGTGGTGCCGCGCGCGCCTCGCCTCGAGTCCGGAGGCTCGGCTGCTGGTGCTCGCACCGGGTTCGCCGGAGGCGCGCGATCGGCTCGCGACGCTCATCCGCCAAAGCATCGATCCGCAGAATGCGGTGTCCGGCGACCTGGCGCATTTCAAATCGGGCTCGCTGGTGGCCATCGAAGGTGGTTTGCCGCTGTCGCGAGCTCCGGTCGTTGCGCACGCACTTCGTGCGCTGTCGTGGCTCGCGAATGGCAGCGAGTTCGCAGACTTCAGCGGTTGGCTCTGCGGGCCGTTCTGGTCGACTCCGCATACGGTGCGCGCAAGGTTGGACCTCTGGTTGCGCGAGCGCGCGCCTCTCGAGCTTCAACCGCGCGAGCTGCTGAGTGAGCTGGAATCGGCACCGGAGGCCATCCGTGCCGTCACGCAACCGCTGGCGGCGCAGATCACGCAGGCGTTACGGGAGCTGGGCTCGGGGCGAGCGTCGCCACGCCAGTGGTCCGAGCGTTTCGACAACACCTTGCGCGCCTTGCAGTGGCCCGGAAGTCGCCCACTCGACAGCGATGAAGAGCAGACGCGGATTCGATTCAAGGAGCTGCTGGACGACTTCGGCCAGCTCGCGACGGTTGCCGGCAGCATGACACGCGAGTCCGCCGTGCAATGGCTCGCGGAGCTCGCCGCGCGCACGGCATTCCGCCCGGCGAGTGGAGACGCGCTCGTCACGATCTCACCGCAGCTCGTCGATCCCATCGTTCGCTATGACGGCATCTGGGTGGCGGGCCTGCACGCCGATACCTGGCCGCAGCCGGCACAGCCTGATCCATTCCTGTCCCTCGATGCGCAGATTTCTGCTGGCGTACAGGCGGCAACTGCCGCGGGTCGCGCCGCGGAAGCGCAAGTGCTCATGGCGGCGTGGCGCGCATCCACTCCAGAGCTCGTGCTCAGTGCACCGCTGCGTGCGGACGACGTGCAGCTCGCACCCAGTCCGCTGCTTCAGCAATTCGCCAAAGCAGCGCCGAGCACGGAAGACGCACCTGCGCTGTGGCTGCCTATGCGCGTGCGGCGTGATGGCCTGACCGAGTACATCGAAGACCTTACCGGGACTCCGTGGGACGTCGCCATGCGTGTGCCTTCCGGCACGCGCAGCATCGAGCTGCAAAACCTTTGTCCTTTTCGGGCGTACGGCGAGCTGCGATTGGGCAGCGCTGAGATGGACGCCCCGGAACCTGGCGTTGCCGCGGACGTTCGCGGCCGGTTGCTGCATGCAGCGCTCGAACGACTGTGGCGCAAGCTGGGTGGCTCTACCGGGCTACTTGCGCAATCCGACGAGTCGCTCGAAGCGTTGATAGTTGCCTGCGTGGAGGAGGCGGCGACCCAGATCATGGGCCCGCCCCGCGACGAAGAGCGTCCCGCGGTGAATCGCAGGGAATGCCGCCGCGCCGTTCGCCTGATTCGCGCGCTCTGCGACATCGAGCGCAAGCGCACGCCGTTTGCGGTACGCGAGACAGAGCTCGAGCGCACGCTGGAGCTTGCAGGTGTGCAACTTCGCGTACGCATCGACCGTGTAGACGCGCTGAGCACCGGTGGGCTGGCAATTCTCGACTACAAAAGCGGACGGGCGATTCCCGGCGACTGGTACTCGGAACGGCCGTCGCACCCGCAGCTCCTGGCGTATCTCGCAGCAGTCGGCAACGAGACGCGCGCCATGGCGACAGTCAGCGTGACCGCGCGCGAAATCCGCTTTGATGGGGTTGCCGAGGAGGCGACCTTGCTGCCGAAGGTTCGCGGCGTCGAAGCAGGCCCGACCGACGATGTCGACGCGTGGTCCCACTGGCAGCGAGAGTGGCGCGCACGCGTCGAGCATCTCGCGGCGGATTTCGTCGCCGGACGAGCGATCGTCGACCCGCGACCGAAGGCGTGCGAGTGGTGTCACGTCGTGAGCATCTGCCGGATTTCCGATGCCAGCGCTACTGCGGTGGAGCAGAACATCGATGACTGAGCAGATGTCACTGCCGCTCGAAGGCGCGCCGGTCGAGACGCTGGCCGCGACGGACGACGTCGCGCGCGAACGCGCCATCGATCCGAAGCGGTCCGTGCTGCTTCGTGCGCCCGCTGGTTCGGGCAAGACGACTGTGCTCACGCAAAGACTGCTGTGCCTGCTGGCACACGTCGACAGCCCCGAAGACATCCTGGCCATCACGTTCACGCGCAAGGCAGCGGCCGAGATGCGTGAGCGCGTCTCGAAGGCGCTGCTCGGCGAGATCGACGCGAAGAACCCGCAGGCGATACGCATGCGCAAGCTTGCAGACGCCGTACGAGCGCGAGACGCGAAGCTCGGCTGGGGTCTGCTCGCGAATCCGGGTCGGCTGCGTATCCAGACCATCGACTCATTCAACTATTGGATCGCGAGCCAGCTCCCGGTAGCTGCACGGGCTGGCGGCGCACTCGTAGTGGCGGAGCGGCCCGAGGAAATCTACCGGCGCGCCGCGCGCGGCGTGTTGATGCTGGGCGAACGCGACGAAGCTCTGGCGGCGGACGTGGAGCTGATCTTCGAACGCGTAGACAACCGCTGGGACAACGTGGAGCGTCTGCTTGCCGAGATGCTGGCGAAGCGCGGGCACTGGCTGCCCTACGTGCTGGACCAAGGTGAAGCGGCACTGACCGATCGGGTGAATGCGAGCCTGCGGGCCATCGCTTCCGACCATCTCGAAGGCGTCTGCAGTCAGATCTCTGCATCGCTGCGTAATGCGGCCTCTGCGCTACCTGGGGTCGGTACTCTCGGTGCAGACCCGGAGCACATGCGTGCCTGGAAGCGGCTCGCGGTGCTGACGCTGACCGAGAAGGACACCTGGCGCGTGGCGATCACGAAGGCGCTCGGAGAGGCGTTCGAAGTGGGATTGGCGAAGAAGCATCTGAAGTCCTGCATCGACCTTCTCAGTACACAGCCGGGTGCACAGGCACTGCTGGCGACTATCAAGACGATGCCGGTGCCGACGCTGACGCAGGCGGACACGCTGGCCGTTCAGGCGCTGTCGCGTGTGCTGAAAGTCGCTGCAGCTCAACTGCAGATCGAGTTCGCAGCCGAAGGTCGTGTCGACTACACGTACGTTGCAGGCGCAGCGCGGGCGGCACTCACAGAGTCGGGTGAGCCGACCGATCTTGCGCTCCGAGCGGGACTGAAGCTCCGGCACATCCTGATCGATGAGTTTCAGGACACTTCCCTCGCACAGTACGGCTTGCTGGAGGCACTGACAGCGGGATGGGAGCAGGGCGATGGCCGCACGCTCTTCGCCGTTGGCGATCCGATGCAGTCGATCTACCAGTTCCGCGATGCTGAGGTTGGTCTGTTCCTGCGCGCGCGGGATCGGGGCATCGGCCACATCAGGCTCGAATCGCTGCAGCTCACGCGAAACTTCCGTTCTGTGCCGGCGCTGGTCGAATGGACGAACACGACCTGCTCGCAACTGTTCCCACTGCAGGATGACGTTCGTGCCAGCGCTGTGGCCTTCACGAACAGCTTGCCGGCACGCGCCGAGCAGCGCGGACCGGCGGTCGGTCTCACGCTGTTTGCCGGTGGCGATCGGACGGCCGAGGCGCGCTTTGTCGCGGAAGGTATCGCCGAAATTCGCGGCATGTCCGCGGACGCGAGCATCGCAGTGCTGGTCGCCTCGCGCTCGCATGCTCCCCTGGTCATGACTGCGCTGGAGCAGGTGGAGATCGACGCCATCGGTGTCGATCTCGTTCCGTTGCGTGAGCTTTCCGTCGTTCGCGACCTGGTCGCATTGCTGAGGGCGTTGCATCACCTCGGCGACCGCACGGCCTGGCTCGCGGTCTTGCGTGCGCCGTGGTGCGGAGTGTCGCTGCCCACGTTGACGCGTCTCTCCAGGCGCCATGACTCAGCGCTGATCTGGGAGGCGATGGTCGATCCGGAGCGACTGGGACAGTGCGAGCCCAAGGATCGCGAGCATCTCGCCCGGGTACGCGTGGTGCTCGAACAGGCGCTGCTGTCGCGCGAGCGAATGCCGCTCAGTGAGTGGCTGGAGGCTGTGTGGCTGCGGCTGGGTGGCCCTGACGCGTACTCACACGAGGACTTGCGGCATGCGCGCGCGTTCTTTGCAGCCGTGGGTAACTTCGTGGCTCGCGGCGAGTGGCGCGGTCCGCAGGATGTGGACGCGATCGTTGCTGATCTTTTTGCCGAGCCGCGGGCAGCCTCCGCCAACCCGGTGCAGGTGATGACGATCCATCGCGCGAAGGGACTGGAATTCGACCACGTCTTCCTGCCTGCGCTCGAACGCCCCATGAACCGCGACCGCGACCCGTTGTTGCGCTGGCTGGATCTGCCGCGTGCCGACGCGAACGGCGGCGACGGCGGGAGCGATCTGTTGATGGCTCCCGTCCCGGTCGTCGGTGATACGGAAGGCGCAGAGGTGAACGCGTACCTGCGGCGACTCGCAGCAGCGCGGGGTGTGAACGAGCAGGGGAGGCTGCTATATGTGGCAATGACGCGCGCGAAACGCTCGCTGCACTTGTCCGCGGCTCCGAGAATGCGTGCGGACGGAAGTGCGGATGTGCGTGGCGGGTTGCTCAAGTGTCTGTGGCCCGTGATCGGCAAGGAGTTCCAGGTCGAGGGAGACGTCGCTGCCAACGTGCAGGTGGTGCAACCGACACCGCGGAAGTTGCGACGGTTGCGACTGAACTGGCAGCCGGCTGTGATCGATGAAGCGCCCGTGCGTGACAGGTTGCCCATCGAGAATCGATCCCTCGAGCCGCCGCTGTTCAGCTGGGTGGGAGAGACCTCACGGCACATTGGCACCGTGGTGCATGCGGCGCTCGAACGGTTCGCTTCAGGCGGGGACCTGCCTCCGGTAAACCGCATCGAGGAACTGGCCTCGCACTACAGGCATCAGCTGCGCAGGCATGGTGTGCCGGAAAAGGATCTAGAGCGTGCTACGCGGACTGTGCAGGAGGCGCTGGTCAACACGCTGCGCGATCAGCGTGGGCGATGGATTTTTTCCGGCGGGCACCGCGATGCGCGAAGCGAGCTGGCGTTGACGGGCGTTGCGGGTGGGCAGCTGCTCAGCGTGATCATCGATCGCACGTTCGTGGATGAATCCGGAACGCGATGGGTGATCGACTTCAAGACCAGTCGCCATGAGGGTGGCGATCTCGAAGCGTTTCTCGATGAGGAAATGAAGCGCTATGCCCCGCAGCTCGAAAGAAACGTGGTGCTCGCGAAAGCTCTGGGAAATGAAAGCGTGAAAGCAGCGTTGTATTTCCCGCTGCTCGGGCGCTTTCGCGAGCTCTAGAAGGTCGCCGCCACCGAAAACGGCCGACGGCCTTGCGCGTCAGGGGCGCCGAGATAGCTCAATTCCTTCACGAGCTGAGGCGATGCGTCGGGCCCCGGGGCCACGAGGCCTTCGACCACGAATCCCGGCTCGCGAGTCAGCTTCAGAGTCCCTTCGACGTTCAGCGGCCCGCTGAGGCTGCGAAGCTGACCCACAGGTTCGGTGGACGGATCGGCAGGCGGGAACGTCAACGAATAGTCGCCCAGCACCAGGCGCTGATTGCCACTCTGCACGAGATCGCGCGCTTCGAGCTGACCCTGCACCGACAGAATGGTGTTCTTCTCGACATGAATCGTCTGCAGGTTCGCTTTCACATTCCCTGACAGATTCCGCGGCAATTGCGGCATCAATGTCGGATCGAGCGGCATGTCGACCTGCAGATTGCGGGCGGTGAATGAGCCGTTCGAGCTCGCCTCGATGTCACCCCGCGCGAAGTTCGTACCGCGCAGAAGCTGGACATGTCCCGCGACCTTCCCACTGAGTAAAGGCATCGCCCGCAGATCCCACGACACGTTGCCCACCTGGATGTTCTGCGCGACCAGCCCGTCGCAGCTCCCGTTCCAGACGGTGCCCGCCAGCTCGGTGCAGGAAACGTTCTTGGGGATGAAGCCGGCCACCCAGCGTACCGGCAGGCGTGCGATCAGAATGATCGCGAACGCCAGGATCGCGAGCAGCGTGATCCAGACCGCGCGCTTCATCGAGTGCGCAGTACGAGACCTGCGTTGACGACGCCGGGCTCGCCGGCGCCGTCCATGTTGGCCGACTCCACGCTGATGCCGTGTTGATCCGAAAGTCGCGCGACCCAGCCGATGATCAGGCCGAAGGGTGCCTTTTCGAGCCGCACGCGCAGGCCGCCCGTGCCGCTCGGCTCGCTGTTCGTGAGCGCGCTGCCGAGGCCTGCTTCACGCGCGGCGCGGTCGACGATCACGAGCATCGATTCCTGCGTCGCCGGTTGCGCGATCGCAGGCCCCGCGGAGGCGAGCTCCGGCCCCACAGCCTGCATCCAGCGCAGGTCCTCCTGCTTCTTCTCGATGCGGTCATGAGCGCGCGCGACCGAGCGATCGAGCGGCAAAACCACGCCGACCAGCAACAGCAGAACTGCGGCGATCCCGCCGAACATCACCATGCGGCGCTCGCGCTCGTTCATGTTGGCAAGTGAGAAGTTCATCATGAACCCTGCGGCTTGATCCGCACGCGGCCTTCATAGCCCTGGCTGACCTGGTTTCCGCCAGTAATGTCCGCACTCCAGCCGCTGCTGCGCAGACTCTGATTCACGCGTTCGAGACTGTCCGCATCGGGCGCAGAGATCTTCAACTCGAGCGCGCCATCACGGAAGCTCAGAGCCTGCAGCGTAGTGCCCGGCGCCGCGTTACGCGCCTGAACGAGCGCGCCTAGTGCGGGAAGCAGGCCTGTGCCGCCGCCGCCGCGAACTGAAGCGAGCCTCTGCTCCATGCGCTTGCGCGCATTGATGCTGTTCTGTTCACCCGGCATCGCCGCGCGGAAGGCCTGATCGATCGATGCGTCCACTGTCTTCTCGGCGCGCTTGAGCATGAACAGCTCGCCCGCCTTGCCCGCGACATGCAGGCCAACGAGGGCGGCGAGAAGAATGGCGGCCACGCGCCATGCTTTCCAGCCGACCGTGCGCGTGTTCTGCTGCGCGTAGCGACCCTGGAGCAGATTGATGGGCTTCGCCGTGGGGAGCTGCTGTACGTAGAGCGGCAACGGCCCGCTGGTGAGCAACTGCACCTTGATGCCATCGAAGCGATCGCGCACCGCTTCGACTTTCGGCGAGTACTGCTGCCATTCAGCGGCGCCGGTGTAGAGGATGAGCCCGCGGCCGCTCTGCTCGCCCGCCTCGCCCTGGTGGCGCGCGATGTCGAGTGCATCGGCGAGCGCATCAGCAGGCATCGAAAGGGCCGGCCCGATCGGCGGCCGGACGACCACCACGTCGCTCTCGAGCAGGGCCACGGCATGCCCTGGATTCTCGGGAAGCAGATCGCAGTCTGCGTACATGTATTCCGGGGTCAGGCCCGCGGACTTGAGCGTGCCGAGCCAGTCTTCCATCAGCGAATGCGCGACCACCGCTACGGGTGTGGTCTGAGAATCGCCTGTGCGCTTGCCGATGGCGAAATGCAGGTCGTCAATGTCCTGGGCGAGTTGCTCTTCGAGGGCGTATGGAACGACCTGCTGGAGCTTCGTCCCCGCCTTGACCGGCACTTCCGGCTCGGCAAGCAACACGTCCGTGCTGGGCACGAGGGCGCAGATGTGCCGGCCCGCGGCACGCATCGTGGCCTGCTCCAGGGGTCCGCTCTGGGGCGCCGAGATGGCGTTGCCGCGCGCGTCGGCAATGATCCAGCTGGCCTCGTCGGAGGCGTTGCGCGGCAATCTGAGCAGCAGCCATTCGGCCATGCGGTCGTCAATCCGGTGTGAAAGAGCGCATCAGGACCTGAACCCCGTTCCGGTCCCGTTTCAAAAGACTGTACAAGTTGAAGTCTGCACTGCCAATAGTGACGACGCTCGTGAGACGGAAGTAGTTTGAGGTCTGCTTCACACGCGACTGGATGCGGTTGAGGGCGGCGCTGTCTGCGCCGAACGACGCCTTGAACTCATCGAGATTCGGAAAGCACCCCTGCTCGCGACTCTTGGCCATGCCCTCCGGATCGCGCCCGAACTGCCCGTAGTCTTCACTGACGAGCGCATCCAGCAGCAGGCCGCCGGCGCTGCACACGTTGATCGTCGCATCGCGCGGCAGGGCGGTGACGTAGGGCAGGAGCTTCAGGTATCGGTCGCGCCCGAAGCCGGGCAGGGCGAGCAGCTCCGAAGGACTCATGATGAAGGTGTTCGCGGCGCGGTAGGGCGGGTCCTGCGTAGCGTAGGCGCTGTCTTCGGCGCCATCCGCTAGCGGCGTGCCATCGGGATCGATCCAGTCCGCAATCATCGAAGCCCACTTCGTCTCGATTCCCAGCTTCGCCATCAGGTGCTCGAGATCGTGCAGGGCGTTTTCGTCGACCTTGTTCTGGCCGTCGGGGCTCTGGCCGACGAGGCTGTTCAGGTTGAAGCGACCGGTTTCGTCCTGGAGGTAGGCTTCGAGCAGGATGCCCGGCACGACTTCGACGGGGCCCAGCGGCTGACCCCATTCCTCGCCGGCATAGTCGACCGTGTTGTTGCCTTTGCCGTCCTCGCGCAGTGCGTACGCCGCAAGTGCCTCAGCCGCTTCAGCGACGAGCAGACTCTGGTCGACCGCGAGTGTCGCGGTGCCCCGCCGCGCCGCCATCGCGCTCTTGAATCCGATCGCCGCGGCGAGAATTGTGGCAAGCGCCACGAGCAGGATCGCGACGAGCATCGCGATGCCGCGCTGGCGGGAAGGGACGCTGGCGCGTCTCCTGCGAGACGGGCCGCTCACGTCGGGACCTCGAACACGCGCCTAACCTTGCCCCAGTCTTCCAGATCGATCGTCACTTCGACAGCGATGGGACGCATCCGCACGTTCACGGTCGGATCGCCGGCCGGCGCTTGCGGGGGCCAGGCCTCGCGCCACTGGCGAGTCACGTCCATGTATCGAAACGTCACCGAACGAACGTTGGTGAGCAGCTCCCGTTTGACGGTTTGCGTTGCGAGCATCGCGTCGAGCACCGGCAGGTGTTCACGGCGGAGCGTTTTGTTCTCCAGCACGTATGAGACCCGTTGCAGCGTCGGCCGCTGCACACCCGCAGGGTTCGCCCAACCTCCGCGCGTGAACGTGACGTACGGTTGCGTCGTCTGGAAGGAGCGAAGCACAGGCAGCTGGGTGTCGCCCGTCGGGTCGCGCACCGGGCGCGAAGCGAGCTGGCCGAAATCCTGCGCCAGCATGCGCATCGTCGTCTGTACGGCGAGCAGCCGCTCCTGGCGCGCTTCGAGTCCCTCGCGGCTGTTGAGTGCCTGGTTCACTGCGCCGTAGCCCATCGCAAACACGATGGCGGTGATGAACAGTGCCACCATCAACTCGATCAGGGTGAAGCCGCGCGTCCTCGTGCTCATGGGTGTCAGTTCGTGATCAGCGGCGGAGTGGTTGGACGCGGGGGCTGCGTCGGGTCCGGTACACCCCTGTTGTTGTTGGGGTCCCGAGGGGTGTTCTGCCCGGAATTCTGGCCGTTCTGGTTGCCTCCCTGCTGATTGTTGCCTTCGCCGCCCTGGCCGCTGCCCGGTGGGGTAGCGGTGGCATACGCATCGATGTCGCCGCGGGGCAGGGCGAGCGCATCGCCTACGATGCCACTGACCGTCGTGTACCAGCCCTGGTCGCTGTCTCCCGGTATCGAGGACGGCCGCACACTGACATCGATCCGCAGAATCCCTTTGACCTCGGTCTCCTGCACTTCCTCGGCCCAGCGCCATTTCTGCCCGGCCATCTCGACTTCACCGTCGGACTTGCCTTTCGACGGACGCTTGCTGGCGAGGCGAACTTCCTCGATGCGGTTCAGCGCTACCCACTCGGCGAATGTCTTGTCGCGTTGATAGGAGGCCGAGTCGGCAGAGGAGCTGAGCGCAGCCATCAGGGCCGCCATGCCAATGGCAACGATCGCAAGCGCGACGAGCACCTCGACGAGCGTGAAGCCGCACTGCGCACGACGCTCTTTCATCGGCGCACCTCCTGCAGAGGCTCGGCCTGGATCTGACCCTTTTCGTTGCTCGCCATGGCGATGCTGCGTCCTGCGTCCTCGCGTTCGACACTGAGCCGGAACGGCGTAAGATCGCCGTTGGAGAAAATCATCACGTGCGGGATGCGCTCCCGATCCCGCTTTTCCTGCTCCGCCTTGTCACGCGCCTTTTTCTCCACTTCCGCGCGTTTCAGGATGACCGGCCGCCCCTCCACGGTGAGCCGGAGCGTCAGGCCGGCAGGCAACTCGCGTTTCCGCAGCGCCTCGTCTTCCTCCACGCTGCGCCAGAGCGCCTTGCGCCCATCGTACGTCAGGAACTCGTAATCGTTGTCGTGTAAGAAGAGACCGAACTCGCGAGTTTGCAGCTCCGCCTTCTCGCGCGCGTAGCCGACCAGTGCGTAGAGGCGCTCACTTTCCTTTTCGAGCTGGCTGTCCCGGCCCGTGATGCTGATGGAGAGCACGACCGTTGCCGCCGTGATCCCGATGATGAGGACCACGACCAGCAGCTCTATGAGCGTGAACCCCCTTGAGTATTGTTCTGCGCCGGTGCTGTGCGAGCTATTGCTCGGCATTCCAGTTACCGATGTCGGCGTCGGTACCTTCACCGCCCGGCTGGTTGTCGGCACCGAGGGAGTAGAGGTCGTATTCACCGCCATGCGTGCCGGGGTAGACGTACAGGTAGGCGTTGCCCCAGGGATCCTTCTGGATGCGCTTGATGTAGCCACCCTGTTTCCAGTTGCGGATGGACGGGTCCGTGGGCTGGGTCACGAGCGCGTTCAGGCCCATGTCGGTCGTCGGGTACCGCGAATTATCGAGGCGGAACATCGTGAGCGCGGTCTCGAGCCCGTTGATGTCCTGCTTCGCTTTCGCAACACGCGCCTCGTCAACCTTGTTCACGACCGACGGCACGATGACTGCTGCCAGCAGGCCGATGATCACGACGACGACCATGATCTCGATCAGCGTGAACCCGCGCTCGACCGCACTCCGTGCGGTACGGCGTCTGCTAACCTCACGGCCAAAGAGTGCATGGTCCATATGTGTTGGTACGGCGTGCGAAGGGGGCCGGATCATAGCAAATGAACGTTGATGGTCCTCTGAACAGGTTCAAACCGCTTCTCACGTCGCTCAACGGCGACGGGCGCTATGGAATCGCGCTGATCATCATCTGCGCCGTACTCCTGCTTCCGGAGCTCACCGGCGAATGGGGGCGCGCAGCGCTGCGTTACGAACGCGCCGCCGTTGCGGGCGGTCAATGGTGGCGGCTCATCACTGCCCATCTCGTGCACCTCGATCTCGAGCATGCCGTGCTCAATGCGCTCGGCCTGGTGCTCATGTGGTCGCTGTTCGCGCGCGACTACGGTCCGCGCCAGTGGCTGGCCATCGTCATTGCCACATTCGCCGCGATCGATGCCGGGCTCTGGTTCCGCGATACGAACGTGGACTGGTATGTGGGTGCATCCGGCGCGCTGCACGGGGTGATGACCGCGGGAACGCTCGCCCACGTGCGGCGCGGCGACCTGGATGGCTGGATTCTCGCCATCTTCATCGTCGTGAAGCTGGCCTACGAGCAGTTGAGCGGCGCGCTGCCGTTCAGCCAGAGCGGTGTGCCCGTGGTGGTGAATGCCCATCTCTATGGCGCCCTCGGCGGCCTGGCGCTTGCGGCCCTCATGAAGCCCCGGCGCGAGCCGGTATAATCGCGCGCCGAAATTCTTCGGGTTGAAGCTGTCCGGAACCTTACACACGATGTCATTCGCGTTCGTTTTCCCGGGCCAGGGCTCGCAGTCCGTTGGCATGCTCGCGGCGCTCTCCGGCACCGATCCCGTCGTCCGGGCCACGTTTGATGAGGCCTCCACTGCGCTCGGCTACGACCTCTGGCAGCTCGCCCAGGAAGGGCCTGCCGACCGCCTGAACACCACCGAGTGCACGCAGCCGGCCATGCTCGCGGCGGGCATCGCCACGGCGCGACTTTGGGCCCGGCGCGGCGGGGCAGAGCCGACCGTCGTCGCGGGCCACAGCCTCGGTGAATTCACCGCGCTGGTGCACGCGGGCACGCTGGACTTCTCGACTGCGGCCGCGCTGGTGAAGTTCCGGGGACAGGTGATGCAGGAAGCGGTGCCCCCGGGCGTCGGCGCCATGGCCGCCGTGCTCGGCCTGTCGGACGCGGACGTCGAGGCGGCGTGCCGTGAAGGGGCGCAGGGGCGTGTCGTCGAGGCCGTGAACTACAACTCGGTAGGGCAGGTGGTCATCGCGGGCGAAGCCGCCGCCGTTCAGCGCGCCGGTGAGGTCGCGAAGGCGAGGGGCGCGAAGCGGGTGCTGCCGCTGGCCGTCAGCGTTCCGTCACACAGCAGCCTCATGAACGCCGCCGCCGCGCGGCTCGCCAAACGTCTGGCGGACATCGAAATCCGCTCGCCACGCATTCGCTACATCAGCGCCGTGGATGCTGCGGCCCACTCGGATCCGGCCGACATCCGGGCATTGCTCGGGCGGCAACTCGCGCGGCCCGTCCGCTGGCAGGACACGCTTCGGGCCATCGCGGCTGCCGGGGTCGGTCAAATCATCGAATGCGGCCCGGGAAAAATCCTGACGGGCATGAACAAGCGCGTGGAAGGTGTCACGGGCGTCACCTTTGCCGCGCTGGAAGATCCCGCAACGCTGGATAGCGCGCTGACCGCGACGAAAGGTGCCGCCAATGCTTGAGAACGATCTGGCCCTGGTCACCGGCGCGTCGCGCGGCATCGGAAAAGCCATTGCGATGGCGCTTGCTGGGGCTGGAGCGCGCGTGGTTGGCACGTCCACCAGCGCGGATGGCGCGGCGGCGCTCACCGAGGCTTTCAAGGCTAAGGGCTTCCCGGGTCGCGGAGCGGTGCTGGAAGCCAGCAATGCGGCGTCAATCGACGCATTGCTGGCGGAGCTCGAAGCCGGCGAAGGAATGCCGACCATCCTGGTGAATAACGCCGCAATCACCCGGGACATGCTTCTCTTGCGCATGAAGCCAGAGGATTGGGATGCGGTGCTGACCACGAATCTCACCTCCGTGTTTCGCCTGTCCAAGGCGTGCCTCAAGCGCATGATGAAGGAGCGCCGCGGGCGCATCGTGAACATCACCTCGATCGTTGGAGTCACCGGCAACCCAGGTCAGGCCAACTATTCGGCGGCAAAGGCCGGTTTGCTGGGGTTCACCAAGTCCCTCGCGCGCGAAGTGGCTTCGCGCGGCATCACCGTGAATGCGGTGGCTCCGGGATTCATCGATACCGACATGACGCGCGCCCTCAACGAAGAGCAGCGCGGTGCCCTGCAAGGGCAGATTCCGATGGGTCGGCTCGGTACGGCGGATGATGTGGCGGCTGCGGTGCTGTTCCTGGCGTCGCCTTCCGCCGGGTACATCACAGGCGAAACCCTGCACGTGAACGGCGGGATGTACATGCCCTAGCGAGGCCGCGGCTGCAAGCCCAGCTATTCGCTTTCGCCAGCAAAAACAACTACTCGCGGCCTTCGTCGAGCCACGTCCCTAGGTGGCACCTCAGAGGGCGTTCCCCTACAATACCGCGCCCGCGGTGGGCGCCCCCGGCCGCAACGCGCGCGGCCTTTAAAGAATTCACTTGGCAAGTCACAAGGACCATTCCCTAATGAGCACGGTTGAACAGCAGGTTAAGGCCATCGTTGCCGAGCAGCTGGGCGTTAAACAAGAACAAGTGACCAACGACGCCTCGTTCGTCGATGACCTGGGCGCCGACTCGCTGGACACGGTCGAGTTGGTGATGGCGCTCGAGGAGGAATTCGAGATCGAGATCCCTGATGAGGACGCGGAGAAGATCACGACCGTCCATCAGGCCATTGACTACATCAACGAGCGCCGCACGAAGGCGTGATCGTTCGCACCGCTCGATCGGCCAGCGCGCTCGCATCCGCTGCGGCTGGCGCAGCGTAGTTTTAGCGTCCCTTTAGCCTCAGTCACGGATCCGCTGTGAGTAAACGTCGCGTCGTCGTCACAGGCCTGGGCATCGTTTCCCCCGTCGGCAGCACCGTGCCTTCCGCGTGGGATGCGATCCTGAGCGGGCAGAGCGGCATCGGGCCGATCAAACGGTTCGATGTGTCTGCGTTCCCCGTGCGCTTCGGCGGCGAGGTGCAGGGCTTCGACATCGACCAGTACATCACCCCGAAGGAAGCGCGCCGCATGGACCCGTTCATGCATTACGGCGTGGCCGCGGGCATCCAGGCCGTGAGCGATTCCGGCATCGACTTCACGAAGACGGACCCGCATCGCTGTGGCGCCGTGTGTGGCGCCGGCATCGGCGGCCTCTGGACCATCGAGACCGAGTACGACGCCTACATCAAGGCGCACAACCCGAAGAAGATCTCGCCGTTCTTCGTGCCCGCGTCCATCGTCAACATGATCGCGGGGCACCTGTCCATCAAGTACAACCTGAAGGGCCCGAATCTCGGCATCGTCACGGCGTGCACCACGTCCACGCATGCCATCGGGCTCGGCATGCGCAGCATTCAGTACGGAGATGCGGACGTCATCGTCGCCGGCGGCGGCGAGATGGCGACCACAGCTTGCGGTCTCGGTGGGTTCGGTCAGGCGAAGGCGCTCTCCACGCGGAACGATGCGCCGACCAAGGCGAGCCGTCCGTGGGACAAGGATCGCGATGGCTTCGTGCTCGCGGATGGCGGCGGCGCCGTCATTCTCGAAGAGCTGGAGCATGCGAAGAAGCGCGGCGCGCGTATTTACGCGGAGCTGGTCGGGTTCGGCATGAGCGCAGACGCGCACCACATCACGGCTCCGCCGGAGGATGGCGATGGCGCGCGCATGTCCATGGTGAATGCGCTGAAGGATGCGCAGATGAATCCGAACGAGGTGATCTACCTCAATGCGCACGCCACCTCGACCGAGCTCGGCGACAAGGCGGAAACCATCGCGATGAAGCGCGCGTTCGGCGATCACGCGAAGAAGCTCGCCGTCAGCTCCACGAAGTCCATGACCGGGCATCTGCTCGGCGCGGCCGGCGTAGCGGAGGCGATCTTTTCGCTGCTCGCCATCCGCGACAACGTCGCGCCGCCGACCATCAACTACGAGACGCCCGATCCGGAATGCGATCTCGACTACGTGCCGAACACAGCGCGCAAGATGAAGATCGACGTCGCGCTGTCGAACTCGTTCGGCTTCGGCGGCACCAACGGCACGTTGATATTCCGCCGCTTCAACGGCTGATCCGCTGCGGGTTCCGATGCGCGCTCGCCAGTACGTGACGCGCGAGCTGAGCGTTCCAGGCGCAGTCCTGCGGCGTCTCGCCGCGCGTTTTCCCGATCGCTATCCCGTGCTGATGGACAGCGCCGCCGAAGGGCCGCTGAGCCGAAGCAGCATCCTGGCAGCTGTGCCTCGCGCGGCGCTCTGGCTGGACGCGGGCGGCAAGCTCCATACCGAGGGAGTCACACTCCCTGACACCGGGTTTCTGGATGCGCTCGAACAGTGGTGGCTGGCCGAGCGCACGGTGTGGGAGCCCGGTACGCCAACGTTCGCGGGAGGCTGGACGATCTTTCTCGGCTACGAGTTGGCCCGTGAGATCGAGCCGCGTCTCATGCTCCCGCCAGCCTCCCTTCCCTGGCAGGCGTTCGCACTTCGTACGCCTTGCGCCGTCGTGCATGACCTGGCTGCTGACCGTGTCTTTGCGATTGCTGAAGCCGAGGCCGCGCCGTTGCTCGACCGGATTGCAGTAGATGCTGAGACGCTCGCGCGAGAGGCGGCGGCGGTGCCCGGGCGTGTGCATGTCGAGTCGGTGGTCGAAGAGCCGCCGCAGGCTCATCTCGATCGTGTGATCCGCGCGAAGGAATACATCCGCGCGGGCGATATCTACCAGGCGAACCTCTCGCGGCCCTGGCGGATCACGCTGGCCGAGGAGGCCCGTGCGGCCTCCATCTATGAGGTGCTGTGCGCGGCCAACCCCGCGCCGTTCGCGGCGCTCGCGCAGTGGCGTGGCGCTTCGATCCTGAGCTCGTCGCCGGAGCGGCTGGCGCGCATTTCCGGCCAGCGGCGTATCGACACCCGGCCCATCGCGGGAACGCGTCCGCGCAGCCGCAATCCGAACAGCGATACGGCCGAGATGACCGAGCTGGCTGCCCACCCGAAGGAGCGCGCGGAACACGTGATGCTGATCGACCTCGAGCGCAACGATCTGGGACGCGTGTGCGAGGCGGGCACGGTGCGGGTGGACGAGTTCATGACGATCGAGTCGTACGCCCACGTGCATCACATCGTGTCGAACGTGAGCGGGCGGCTGCGTGACGATGTGACGCCGATCGGTGCCCTGCGAGCGGTGTTTCCGGGTGGCACGATCACGGGCTGCCCGAAGGTTCGTTGCATGGAAATCATTGCCGAGCTGGAAGGGACGGGGCGTGGCGCGTACACCGGCTCGATCGGCTTCCTGGGACGCGACGGCACGATGGACTCGAACATCCTGATCCGCACGATGACGCTCATGGGACGGTACGTCGACCTGCGCGCCGGCGGCGGCGTCGTCGCGGACTCGATTCCGGAGCGCGAGCTGGAGGAAACGCGCGCCAAGGCGCGTGGCCTCCTCGCGGTGTTCGACACCGCCGGCGCGCGCCCATGAGCGCCGATCCGGACCTCGTTCTCATCAACGGTGCTCCACCGAATGAGCTAAACGATGGGCTCTTGAAGCGCCCCGCGGCGCCCGGTCGCGCCGTCGACGACGAGCGAGCGCGCACTCTCTCGCCTCTCGACCGCGGTCTTCATTTCGGAGACGGCCTCTTCGAAACGATAGCCTGTCGCCTGGGCCGTCCGCGCTTCCTGTCGCTGCACATGGAGCGGCTCTCATCAAGCGCCGGGCGACTACGAATCAACCTGGGCGATTTGAAGTCAATACGGCAAGAAGTCGAATCTGCGGCCTCCAGCACACAAAACAGCCTCATCAAACTGATCGTGACGAGAGGCACAGCCGTCGCACGTGGCTACGGAATCTCAGGCCAGGAATCCGCGACACGCGTCCTCCTTCGCTACCCCTGGCCGCAGGAAGATACAAGCTCCCAGCGCGACGGCGTGCGCGTACAGATTGCGTCGCTCCGTTTGGGTGAGAACCCGGCCCTCGCCGGCATGAAGCACCTGAACCGACTGGAACAGGTGCTGGCGCGCTCGGAGGTGCCGGCAGCAGAGGCCGCCGAAGTGCTCCTGTTCAGCGGGTCAGGGCACCTGATCTCCGGCACGATGAGCAACGTATTCGTCGTCCGTGCCGGGAAACTCATCACTCCGCACATCGACCGGTGCGGGGTCGCGGGCGTGATGCGGCGAGTGGTGATGCGCGAGGCGGCCAAAGCGGGCCTCGCAGTCGAGGAGGGCATCTTGTCCGGAAGCGATCTCGAGAATGTGGCCGAGATCTTTCTGACCAACGCACGCATCGGCATCTGGCCGGTGCGGACGCTCGGCACGCGCACGTTCGCGACCGGCGAAGTGACGCGACGACTCCAGGCACTCATCGCGCCGCTCCTCGAGAACCCGGTCGATGCGTAAGGCTCTCGTCGTGCTGGTGCTGGTCCTCGCGATTGCGGGGTTTGCCGGCTACCGATGGCTCACGCGCATGTACGTGGGCGAGGGGCCACTCACAGCAGTCGCACGAGTGGAGGTCCCCCAAGGCGCCAGTGTCCGCAGCGTCCTCTCTCAGCTCGGCAAGCAAGGAGTGATTTCGAACCCGAAGGCAGTGCTGCTGTACCAGCGGACGCACGGCTTGCAGCCGAAGGTCAAGGCGGGCACGTACGACTTCGCGCCGAAAGCGAGTCCCGCAAAAGTCTTCGAGATGCTCGAGCGCGGGATCGTCGTGCTCGAGCAGCTCACCGTAGTGGAAGGCTCCACTTTCGCCGACTTCCGCAAGGCCCTCGAGAAGCACCCCGCAGTGCTCGTCACGCTGCGCGGGAAAAGTGACGCCGAAGTCATGGCCGCAATCGGCCATGCCAACGAGTTTCCCGAAGGACGCTTTTTCCCCGACACGTATCGTTTCGCGGCACGCACGCCGGACAAAGAGCTGCTCACGCTCGCTTACGACAGCATGGCGCGGCTCATTGCCCAGGCATGGGAACGGCGCAAGGAAGAGCTGCCGATCAAGACACCTTATGAGGCGCTGATCCTGGCCTCGATCGTCGAGAAGGAAACAGGACTGGAGTCCGAGCGGGCGATCATCGCTGGCGTCTTCACCTCGCGTCTGCGGCTCGGCATGCGCCTGCAGACGGATCCAAGCGTGATCTACGGGCTTGGCGACAAGTACGACGGCGATATCAGGACGCGCGATCTCGCGACCGACACGCCCTACAACACATACACGCGAGCAGGATTGCCTCCGACGCCCATCGCCCTGCCCGGCCGCGAATCGGTGCTGGCAGCCGTGCGTCCGGACGAAACCGGCGCAATATTCTTCGTGGCCACGGGGGACGGATCGGGCGCACACTACTTCTCTAAGACGCTCGAGGAGCACAACCAGGCCGTGCGCCGTTATCTCGCACGTCAGCGGCAGCTCTCATTGCCACCGAAGCACACGACAACGCAAACCGATTCGCGCTGATGGCAGGCCGCTTCATCACACTCGAAGGCATCGAAGGCGCTGGCAAGTCCACGGTCGCGCGATTCGTTCGTGACTGGCTCACCGAGCGCGGCATCACCGTGCGCGCCACTCGCGAGCCTGGCGGCACGCCACTCGCAGAGCGCGTGCGCGAGCTGGTGTTGAACCGACAAGGTGAGACGATCACGCCGGCCACCGAAACCCTTCTGATGTTCGCGGGCCGCGGACTGCACGTGGAGAATCTCATTCGGCCCGCGCTGGAGCGCGGCGAGTGGGTGGTGTGCGATCGATTCACGGATGCCACGCGTGCATATCAGGGTGCGGGGCGCGGCGTCAGCAGAGACTGGATCGAGCAGCTCGCAACGGCCGTTCAGCGCAGTCTGCAGCCGGATTGCACGCTGCTGCTGGACCTTCCGGTCGCTGCAGGGCTCGAGCGCGTGCGGCAACGCTCTGGCACAAGGCAGCCCACCGACCGCTTCGAAGAGGAGCCCGCCCGCTTTTTCGAGCGCGTGAGGGACGCTTACCTGGCGTTAGCCCGCGCAGAGCCGCACCGAATCCGTATTATCGATGCCAGTCGGAACGTGGAGGACGTGCAGCGGCAGGTCGCGGCCGTTCTGACCACGCTCGTTCCAGGTCGGTCGTAACCCGATGATTCAATGCAAATGATCCCAGACTGGCTCTCTCCAGCAGTCACCTCGCTCCGCGAGGCGTATGCAGCCGGTCGGTTGCCGCACGCGCTGTTGATTCACGACTCACCAGGTGCCGGCGGCGACTGGCTGGCCGATTGGGCTGCCGCGCTCGCGCTCTGTACGAACGCTGCCGAGGCGCCGTGCGGGCATTGCGCGGGGTGCAAACGGGTGGCGGCCGGACAGCATCCCGACCTCATCCGCGTTGGACTGGTCGAGGAGTCGAAGCAGCTCCGGATCGAGCAGGTGCGTGAGCTTGCGAGCGAGTTGGCGCTCACCAGTCACCAGGGTGGCTACAAAGTCGGCATCCTGTCGCCGGCGGATGCTCTCAACAATTTCGCTGCGAATGCGCTGCTGAAAACGCTAGAGGAGCCGCCGGCCCGGACGCTTCTGATCCTCGTGGCCTCGCAGCCTTCGCGGCTGCCGCCGACCATTCTCAGCCGGTGTCAGCGACTGCGCGTACGCGCGCCGACTCGCGCTGCAGCCCTTGAGTGGCTGCAACAGACGCGCGGGGCAGGGGATTGGAATGCCGTGCTGGACTTGCTGGGCGAGGCCCCGTTCGTCGCCGCGCAGGCTGATCCGAAAGCGATACCTGCTCTCGGCCATGAAACTCGCCGTACTCTGGACGAGATCGAGTCCGGCGCGGCGGACCCGGTGGCCACTGCCGAGCGCTGGAGTCGCTCGGAGCCCGCGCTCCGCCTGAGGTGCTTTGAGAACTGGCTCACGGATCGCATCCGGCGGCATATCGCGCCTTCGGGCAATTCCGTAGAAATGCGGTCGGCTGTGCACTTGTCACGCCCCGTCTCGATATTGAAGATACGGGGGCTCTTCGAGCTCGCCGACAGCGTGCGCGACCTCAGGTCCGCGCTCGATGTGCCGATAAACCGGTCGCTGCAGCTCGAGACGTTGTTGCGGCGGCTGGCCGGGGCGGAAAGATAAGAGGATTCAACTTGCGAGCGGGTGGTGCAAACAAACCGGGGCTTCTGACGCTCACCATCAAGGACAAGAGCGCCCTGTACCTCGCCTACATGCCGTTCGTGAAGAACGGCGGGCTCTTCATCCCGACCAACAGCAACTATCGCCTCGGTGACGAGGTGTTCATGCTGCTGAACCTGATGGGCGAGGACGAAAAGCTCCCCGTTGCCGGTCGCGTGATCTGGGTGACGCCAAAAGGTGCGCAGGGCAAGCGCACGGCCGGTATCGGCGTGCAGTTCAGTGAGCAGGACCGCGGGCAGACGCAAAAGAAGATCGAGAACTACCTGGCCGGCGCCCTCTCCGGCGACAAAGCCACCCACACGATGTAATTGGTTCGCCTCCGTTCCGGAGGCGGGGCGACCCGCAGGGTCGCAATCAACTAACGCCTTTCGTTGACGCCTGGGAAGGCATCAGGCCGATGGCGGTTCTGCATCCTCACGCAGAACGTCTCAGGGCCACATTCCCGCTCGTGAGTCCGCCCGTCAGCACATACGCATCGAAGCCGCGTTCTACCAGAATGTACGCAGCGGCAGACGAACGCCGGCCCGTATCGCAATAGACAACGTACGGCACATTCCGATCCAGCGTCGAAATCTTCAACCGGATGAAATAGAGCGGGATGTTCAGCGAGTCCTCGATGCACAGATTCTGATGCTCGCTCGGCAGGCGAACATCCAGCCACTTGCCACCCTTCGCCACGATGTCGCGCGCCTGCTCGTAACTCACCCACTGCAGCAGCGGCTCGTTCATGAGCTCGCGAAAATCCTGCTTGTTGAGCCGCATCAGCACGCCGTCCGACACCATCGTGACGGTGGCATTGCGCTTGGCTTCGGCAATGAGCGCTTCCTCGCCGAACGTGTCGCCGATACCGAGCTCCGCGAGCTTGATGCCTTCCTTGTTGAGCGGCGTCTCGCGCGTAACGATGCACTTGCCATTGACGATGGCGTAGAAGAAGTCGCCTTCATCGCCTTGCTTGATGACCACTTCGCCCGCCTTGTAGGGCACGCGCTGCATGCGCAGGAAGATGGCCTGAATGTTCGCCGGCGGAATGCGATGAAACGCTTTCGTCTGCAGGAGCGTGGTCATCCAGTCGTCGCTGCCCGCGCCTTCGAGCTGCGTTTGGAGCTCGGCCACCTCGTAGGTGCCGGTCTGGTCCCACGTGATCATCACATCGAGCAGGTCGCTGTCGATGGCGAGGTAGTTGACCTCGTCAACCGTGCGCGCGGTGTGCTTGCGAGGGATCTGCGGTGAGAGCGGATTACGCGCTTCGGGCGTGCCGCCGCGAATCATGGCAACGGTGCGCGCACCTTCCTGCATCTCGACCATGCCGCCGACGATCCACACGGTGCGCTTGTCCGTGTCGCCTTCCTTGAAGAGCACGCGGCCGGCCGGCATCGAACGGACACTCACTTTCTTTGCGAGTGCGGCGAGGTTGTCGCGCTTGAGACCATCGAGCGGTGCGAAGGTCTTCAGGAGCTGAACGCTGGCTTCGCGTTCTTCGGCCATTTTGATGAAACCCGCCTGTTCAGCGTGTGGAAAGCGGACCCGAAAACCGTACGGCTTTCACATCCGAATCGATGGTAGCACAGCAGGTTTGACGCTCCGGAACCGGTTCACGCTTTTGGCCGGCTCTCCCCCAGCAAATCCCAGCCCGGGTCTGGCTGAAAACGCGGCCCGTAGCTTCTCGCGAGTTCCTTGAGACGCGTCACGACTTCTGTCACACCACGGCTCACTGCATAAGCCAGTGGTCCGCCACGGAAAGGCGCAAAGCCCGTACCAAAAATGACCGCGGCATCGATGAGGTCTGCATCGCCCGCCACGCCTTCGCGTAGAACTGCGACACATTCGTTCACGAGTACCAGGATCATGCGATCGATCAGATCGGCGGGCGCGGTCGCACCGCCTGTCGGTGGCTTCACGGCCTTGCCGTCTTTCCACTCGTAGAAGCCCGCGCCGCTCTTGCGGCCGAGCTTCTTCTGCGCGAGCAGCGATTCGAGCTGCCTGAGATCCGGAGCAGGGCGGCCAAGCTCCGCCGCGATGATCTTGCCGACATGGCTCGCGACATCCAGGCCGACGACATCAGCGAGCTCTACCGGCCCCATCGGCATGCCGAAGTCGACAGCGACCTGATCGATGAGTGCGAGTGGCACGCCTTCCTGCGCGGCGTACATCGCCTCGTGCAAATAGGGCATGAGCACGCGATTCACGATGAAACCGGGCGCGCTCCGGCACGGCACAGGCAGTTTGTCCAGCCGACGCGCGAACGAGACCGCGGCCTGCGCGGCGCTATCGGCGGTGCTCTCGCCGCTCACTATCTCTATGAGCGGCATCTGGGGGACCGGATTGAAGAAGTGCAAACCTACCAGGCGTTCCGGGCGCGCGAGCTTTGCGGCGAGCGGCTCGAGCGTAATGCTCGATGTGTTCGTCGCGAGCAGAGCAGTGGACTTCATGCGCGGCTCGAGGCGCGCATAGAGCTCCTGCTTCGCTTCGAGATTTTCGAAGATGGCCTCGACGACGACGTCCGCCTCCGGCACACCCGCGCCTTCGACATCGGCGCGCAGGCGGTTGCGCGCATCTGCCCGTTGCGCGGGCTCGCGAATCCGCTTCTCGAACAACTCGTTCGCGCGCTTGATCGCAGGCTCGATGAATTCAGCACCGCGGTCCTGAAGCGTGACGTTCAGGCCGCGCAACGCACACCACGCGGCGATGTCGCCACCCATGACGCCTGCACCTACGACATGCACATGCGAGATCGGGGGGCCCTTGCCACCGAGTGCCTTCAACCGGTCCTGCAACAGGAATACGCGGATCAGGTTGCGCGCGGTCTCCGTCGTGAACAGATGCGCGATGGACCGCGCCTCAGCCTCGTAAGCCTGCACGCCGCGCGCGCCAAATTCCGCCCACAGATCGATGATGGCGTACGGTGCCGGGTAGTGTTCGCGCCGCGCCTTCCCCGCCACCTGCGCGACGAGTGCGGGCTTCACGAACGAGCGCACGATGGGCCAGCTCAGTACCTGCTCGGCGAACGGTGGTCGATGATGTGGCGGTTTCTTCGTGATGATGTCGCGAGCCGCAGCTTCGAGGTCCTGCGCGGTGACGAGCCGATCGACGAGCCCGAGTTGCAGAGCCTTGTCAGCGCGCACCGGCCGCCCTGTAAGCATCGCCTGCATCGCAGGCTTCACGCCAATGAGCCGTGGCAAACGCACCGTACCGCCGAAGCCCGGATGAATGCCGAGCTGCACTTCGGGCAAGCCGAGCGTCAAACGATCATCCCCCACTGCTACTCGATAGCGGCACGCCAGGGCGAGCTCGAGCCCGCCACCCAGCGCGAAGCCCTGGATCGCGGCGACAGTGGGGCAGGGCAGTGCTTCGAGCTGATCCATCACACGCTGGCCGCCGCGGATGAGGGCGTATGCCTCCGTGGCGTTCTTGAAACTCGTGAATTCCTTGATATCGGCGCCGGCGATGAAGCCGCTCTTCTTGGCGGAGCGCACCACCACGCCCTTGGGCGGCTCGGTCGCGAGCGGCGTGAGGAGCGCGGCGAGCTCCTCCAGCACCGGACGACTCAGCACATTGGTGGAGGTGCCGGGCTTGTCGAGCGTGAGCCACACGATGCCCTCGACATCGCGCTCTGATTTCCATGAAGCAGCCGACGTGTTCATTGACGACGCACCTGCAGAGAATCAGGCCGCCGGGCGGCGGGCCATCGCGTCCTGGCGCACGATGAAATCGCAGACGAGTGGGCGGTGATCCGAGAAGCGCACATCCGGCACGCGGAAGTCGCGCACCTCGATGCCGCTGCTCACGAGAATGAAGTCGAGCTCGATGCGCGGCACACGCGCGGGAAAAGAGGGCAGTCCTGCAATGTTCGCGCTGCTGAGGCCCGCGGCGCGCATGAACAGATAGATCTCGTGCGTGCCCCAGAACGTGTTGAAGTCCCCTGCCACGATCACCGGCTTCTTCGACTGCACGATCAGGTCGTGCAGCGAGCGGAGCTGCTGCTGGCGATGCCGGAACTTCAGCGACAGATGCACGAGGAACACGCACACGTCCTCGAGCTCCAGCTCGATGATGAGACGCTTGATCCCCTGGTCGAAATAATGGAACCGCTCGCCATGCACGTGGGGCGCCGACAGGAACGCGTTGCCCTGCTTGCGCACGATCGGCATGAACTGGTTGATGGAGCCCGTGCCGTACTTGCACTGGAAGGTGGAGTAATGGCCGAGGTGGCTGGCGATGTGCTCCGCCTGGTTGACCATGCCGGTGCGGATCGAGCCCGTATCGACCTCGATCAACCCGACGATGTCGGGGTGCTCATTGCGGATGAATTCGGTGATGCCGGCGAGGACCTTGCGATTGCTGCGAAGGTAACCGGCGCCCGGCAGGGGCAGATGGAACGCCGGGCCGGTGCCCGTCGCATAGCGGATGTTGTAGACCAGAAGACGCAATACACGGGCCTTTCGGACTCGCGAAGCTCCGCATTCTATCGATCGGGCAGGGGGTTCGGGAGAGCGATCGTCGCCCGCCGACGACGGCCCGTTTCGCTCGCGGCGTCACTGTGCCAGACTTCTTGTCATGTCCCAGGCCAATCCGCTGCGCATCTTCGTGACCCACCTGTGGGAGAACTCGGACGACTACCTGCGCGTATTCGAATACCTGGAAAGCGCCCGGAATTTCTTCTATCGCAACTACAGCACGCCGGACCATGCGCCCGTCGGCGACAAGGAAAAACTGAAGGAAGACCTGCGCAAGCAGATCGGGCCGGTCGAAGCGGTGATTGCGCTGTCGAGCTTGTTCGAGAAAGACAAGGATCTGGTGACGTTCCAGCTTCTCTACGCGCAGGCGAACAACATTCCGGTGATTCTGCTCAAGCCCTTCGGCGATGCACGGCCGCCGAACAAGGTGCTCACCGAGCATGCGAGCGAGATCATCGACTGGGACGAGCGCGCGCTCGTGGACGCGGTCCGCAAGCATGCGCGCCACGAAGACACCACGCGCTGGGACACCATCGAGTTCAAGCTCGACTAGCGACGCCCAAGGCCAAGTACGCGGCGACTCGCCAGCCTTCTTCAGGCCTCGGCAGCAAAACTCTCAGCGGCGCGTGAATCCGTAGCGATATACAGCGGCACCACGTGTGCAGTCTGCACCGGCCGCCGCGCGTCCACAGCGCTGCGCTGAACCGACGCAAACATGTGCACGACGGACATCGCCACGTCCTCGGCCTGATCGTTCGACATCTTGCGGACCGTGGCCCGAAACGCATCGTCTCCGCGCACCAGCGGCCGCTCACGTGTGAGCGCATCGCTCAGGTTCCGGAAACATTCGCGGAGCTCCTTGGGCAGCTCCGTCTCATCGATCTGCGAGAGATGATTGCGATATGCGTCGGTGATCCTGTCCTTCAGCGGCCCCGATCGGGCCAGTGAAAGCGTCGCTCCCTGAAGCTTCTCCCATGCAGAGCTGTTCATTCGCGTGAACCTCGATGGACGTCACGAGCTTTTCCCAATCGCGGTGAGATGGATTGCTCGTCGGCAGCGTCCGGTTGTTATTTTTTGAAGAATCCTGACGAGAACAAGCGGGTTACGGCCGAAATATAAAGCGGAAGCTTTACTAAAGACAACTTGGGTTAAATGGTCCTAAGTGCGCATAATACGTCTTATGTGAAATTGCGCCGATGGCTCCACCACTGGCTGCTCGGCCTCTGCTCGCTGAAGAGAATCCCGCCCACCGGTGTGACGGCTCCCGCGTTCTAGCGCACTGCGCTTCAGCCCCTGCCCATGCGGCCGACCAAGGTCGCATGGGTCAGGGATCGAGCCTCTACGGTATCTCCGAAATGCGGCTGATCCAGGTGACCGGCGCGCACCGGACGACCGTGCAGCGATGGAAGCGCGGGCTTTCCATCCCGCGGTGGCTCGGCTTCGTCGTCCGCCTCTGCATCCAGGGCGAGCTCGACGAGTTTGATTCGGCCTGGCGCGGCTGGCGCATCGTGCGCGGCGAGCTCATCAGCCCCGAGGGGACTTCCTTCACGCCAGGTGCAATCCGCGCGAGCGTGCTCTATCGGCGGCGCGCGCTCGAGCTCTCAGAAATCGATCGCACTCAGCGCATGGCGGTCGAGCGCGATCCGGTGAACATTGCCGGGGTCGAACGGCTGGGCGCCGTGCAGGCGGCCCTCGAGGCCGCACAACGCGCCATGGATGCAGTCACGGAGCGGCTGTCCCCGCTCGAGCGCAATCGACTCTTCAGCGCCGCGGGGAGTCGTCCCACCGCAGGTTCGTGTGCGTCCCCGTCTGATCTTCAAGCTCATCGATTCTCTCGTGAGCCCGTATGGCGGCGCGCAGCGCGCGGTTGACCCGAGCTCGGAGCGTCGCGACGAAGACGCCGGCCGTGAATGCCGCGGACACTGCCGCGAGCGCGAGCGCTTCGCTGATGCTGAACATTGTTCAGGAGCTGCGCGAGCGCTTCCAGGCCCACACGGCGATGGCGCCGATCGCCGAGACGATGAGCCCGATCACCACGCCCTCAGCGATGCGCGCGGATGAGAATTTCATCGGCGGCGCACGAAGCGGCCGCGCGCATCGCGCGGCCGCCGCCGATTTTTAGGTTTTCTTCTTCCGCGCACGGGTTGCCTTCCTGGCTCTGCGAGCTCGCGCCGGTGGCGCGGTCGCGCTCGCGGGTTCGGTCACCGCATCCTTTTCGCCTGAGCGGGCCAGTGCCAACTGCGCCGCGCGCTGTCGGTGAATGTGGCTCATCGTTCGGTCTCCGGGGCCGCGGGTTTGCGGCCGTGTCCCTGCAGATAGTGCACGAGGGCGGTTGCAGTCGCAGCCAGCGAGGCCCCCGAGCCAGGCGGCAGCGCGATGCCCCACGCATACGCGGCGATTTCAATCGCAGAACCGATCGATGCGCCGAGCGCCGTCGACCTCGCGAGCTGCTTGGAAGGGACGCGACTCGCGCGGCTCATTGCAGCACCCTGCCGCCGGTGTCGTAGAACTGATCGCCCACCGCTTGTTTTCGCGAGCGCAGCGGAGGCGTGGGTGCGTTGGGATCGTACTCATCGTGCGTCCAGTCGAAAATTGTCCCGCCCACCCAGGAGCCAATGTCCTCGAGCACGCCACCGCTTGCCGTGTTGGCTGCGTTGCCGATGGTGCCGACCACACCGGCGCCTTCGTACGCGGTGCCCTTGTTCACGTCCGCGATCGCGGCGACGCCGCCGGTAATGATCTTTCGGCCGATCAAGTAGATCAGGCCACCCCCCACGGCGATGACGAGCGCCCAGCCGAGCGGACCATTCAGAGCAGATGGAATTTTCATAGCCTCACCCATGCATCGAAGTTGTAGTCGCCATCGAGGTAGCCGTTCTCGTGGCGCGCGATTGCTCGAGCGAGCGAGCCCAGCAGTATATCTACATCGATGCGCACGTCGGGATCGACGCCGAGCTCGCGCGCGACCGCGCGCACATAGGCGCCCGTGTCGTTCTCGGTCGGCGGCGCCCAGGTGGAGATGATGTCGCGCACCGTGGTGCGCCCTTCCCTCGCGTACTTCAGGAGCTGCTTGCCGAGTGCGCGCGTGCCGTTCGCCGGGGTGTCATAGACCCCATAGCCGCCGTCGTCGCCCACCTGCCCGTTCCAGGGATTGCGCACGATGTAGCGCAGGTTTCCCGGGTTGTGGTTGCGGTAGCCGCGGGACTTCACGAGCGCACCGATGCGCGAAGCGCTGACATCGAGAAAATCGAGCGCACCGGACACCGCGGCGCTGGCCGCCGCAGATCCCGCGCGCGTGCGCGAGTAGAGCCAGAGGCCTGCAGCGCTGGCGAGAGCAACGAGCAGCAGTGAGGTCGTCGCGCGCACATTCAGGTCAGGATGAAGGTGCACTGATCGGTGGAATTGGCTTTCGTACCGGAGCCGGTCCAGGTACCCGTACCGCCACCGGCGCGCCCGTAGGCCGTGTCGCCGTTTGTGCCGATGGTGATGAAACCTGCCTCGACCGTGCCGTTATTGGTGAGCTGCACAGAGCAGCTCACCGTGCGGGCCGGACGGTAGCCACTTGGCACAACTCCGGTGCCCAGCGTGAAGGAAGTTCCGTTGCTGGTGCACGAGAACGTATCGACCATCATCGTGACGATGTTTCCGTTCCGCACCAGGCGCATGGTGGGTGCCGGGTTTGTGGTGCAGCCCACGATCGTGGTCGTCGCGGTGGCAGTGGTGGGCGTGAACGCCACGCCGTTCACGGTAGCCGCGCCCGCCGAGTCGATCGCAATGGTGTTGCCGTTCGAATTGAGGCGTGCGGCTCCCGAGTCGGAGCGCAGCGTGATGGTCTGATCCGAGCCACCATCATCGCCGACGTACCCGATGCGCGTGCCGGCGCTGTCGCGGATTGCGATATAGGCAAGGTTCGCGTTGCCCGTCGCCGTGCCGCGCAACTGAACCTGCTCGCCCGATGCGGTCCCATCCATGATGAGACGCGCCGTATCGTTCATGCCGAGGACGACCGGCATGTTTCCGCAGAAGAAGACGCCCTGCTCGCCCGTCGGGCCGTTCGTCAGAAAGCTGGACGAGAAGCCCGTACTGGTGACTGCGAACCCGCAGCGCCGCGTGCTGTTGAACACCGTAAGGCGATAGTCCGCGCTGGCCCCCGTGCTGCCATTGGTGAAGACGCTCTGCACACTCGCATTCGAGGTCATCGAGGCCGTTACCGTGCCAGCCGTGCTCGCGGGCGCCGCGTTGATGCCGACTGCCTGGAATCGCGGCCGGGACGGGAAGCCGCCGGTTGGCCCCATCAGAGCCGGCGCCAACGCGGCCAGCAGCAGCACGCAGGCGATCATTTTCGTACGCATCAGGTTTCCTCGAACTGAGTGAAGTCGACGCTCACACCGGAGTCGTTGCGCACGTCGATCGCGGCCGTGGTGCGCAGCTCGACGAACAGGCCCGAATCGAGCGGGATGCCACGGCCGGCCCCGGCGCCCACGGCCTGGATGTACAGCAGACCAGGCGTCGCGTTGTCGGAAGGGTTCGCGATGGTGATGCGCCGGCGAGCCGGGTTTGCGGCGATCGTGGTGGCGCCGCCCGTGGCACGCGTTACGCGCGCCGGCGTGGCGATCGCACTGCTCGGCTGCTCCTGCGTTGTGACCGAGCCGGTCACACTCACCGCGTTGGCGACGTCGACGTCGTCGTCGCCCACGATGAGCTCGATCGTCTGCGAGCTCGCGGAAGTGATGCGCAGGTAGTCCCAGCCTACCGCCTCGGGCGCCGCCTTGAACTTGAAGCCGGCCGGGATGTTGACGAACTTGCGGATGATCGCGCCGGTACCGAGCTTCACCGCCGTGATGGTCAGAGCGGCCGTCGCGCTCTTCACGTAAAAAATCTGGCCCTGTCCTGCGGTCGCTTCCGCGCCGCCGGTGAGCACCATGCTCAGGACTTCCGTAGTCACTTGATCACCTTGGGCAGGATGAACGCAGCGGCCGCGGCGATCACGACGACGGTCACGAGCTTCGTGAAGCGATCGTCACTCGTCGCCGTGTTCTGCGTGGCGAGCTTCGCCACCGCGGCGTTGCTCTGATCGGTGAGGGTTTGCTGCGCAGTGAGCGATTTGTCGAAAAGCTGCCCGACGAAGTCGAGCACGCCGGCGCCGGCGTCCTGGAGCGCGGTGATCGCATCACCGGCGAGCCCTGCCTGGCTGTCGAGCGCGTCGCCGGCGAAGCGCGCAATGCGTTCGCTCGAGGCATCGGCGAGCGTGGCGTTCGCATCGATGGCCGCATTGGCAACACCCGAAGCCCCTTCGAAGAGATTGCCGGCCAGATCGAGCGCATCCCGGCCGATGTCGATCGCACCGGAGACCGCGCCGGCGTCGACGGTGGTCGAGTAGATGCGGTTATCGACGTTGTTGGTCGTCTCCTGGATGTTCGTCGTGTTCGAAACGCTCTGCGTGTTCGATTGACTCGTGCCCTTGCCCTTGGCGCTCATGCGGGGAGCTCCGTCCGCAGCACGTATTCCTGAAGCTGCAGGCCATAGCGGCGCAGGTAGCGCGCGATGCTGGGCTTGGTCGTGTGAATCCGCAGCGGCACACGTTGTGCGCGTGCGGCCTCGAGGAACGCGCCGGCGAACTTATGCATGTCGCGGCCCTCGCAGTAGGCGATCACGAGCTCGTCGGGGTTGCGGTCGAACCGCGTCACCATGTAGGCGAGCGAGGCGCCATCCGTGCAGCGCCAGAGCTTCGAGCGGCCGCTGAGCACCTCCGCACGAAGAAATGGCAGACAGGAAGCTCCCGCGGGGTCGCGCATGCTTTGCTCGTGCTCGGTAGTCCAGGGGACGCACTCGATCATTCACAGCCGCCCCCTGAGGATGAAGGCGATCGCGACGAGCGCCGCGGCGCCGAGGAGCCATGGGTTCTGGAGCGCCGTGACGGTTTTGTCGCCCAGGAGCGCGGCCGTCGGGTTCCCACCGAAGTAGAACGATTGCGCGGCGTTCGACGCCTGGCCCGTCGTGGTCGGTGCGCTGTAGATCGACGAGCTGGGATTTACCGCGACCGTTGCGGGGAGTGCCACGAGCTCACCGTCACCGCCGTACGGCCAGGAAGATCACCAGGCCGACGACGACGGCCACACCGATCCACACCGCCGGCGAGCCGGCGAGCGTGACGGCGGCCGTCTGCTGAGACTGGCCCGCGGTGCCGCCCGCCGTGTTGTACGCCGGCGGCGAGGCGCGGTAGTCGGTGGGGAGCTGCGAGTCGATCGCTGCTCCCACACCGCGCAGTAATGCATCGGTCCAACTGGACATGCGTGCGCCCTCCGGTGACGCGAGCGATCAGAGCGCCGCGAGCGTCGAGTACACGTCCGCGTAGACGCCGTGCGAGCCGGCGCCCGAGGCCGTGAACAGGAACTGATAGTTGCTCGGGGTCCCGTCGTCGCGTCGCGTGGGATAGGCGTCGCTCTGGTTGCCATCCATCAGTGGATCCCAGGTGTACAGGTTCGTCTGCGCCACGCGCCCGTAGTCGAGCTCGATGTACGTGTTCAGCGCGGTCGCGATGCCCTCGAAGATGTCGAGCGCGTCGCGCTTGATCCTGAGGCTCGTGAGAATGCTCGAGCTGATGTAGAGGCGCTTGATCAGCGAGTTGCCGCCGGAGCCGTAGTTCACGTCCGCCTGGATTTCGCCGGCAGCCGTGACGGGGATCGTGGTCGGGATCAGTGCGCGCAGTACCGGCGCCAGGCGCGGATCGAAGCCCTGCGCGGGCTGCATGCTGTTCGGGTTTCTGAGCTGCACGTAGCCATCGAGCGCGGGCGTTGTGGCACCGCTGATATCCACCTCGATGGTGAAGTCGGTAATGCCCGCCGCGTTCGTGTTGTACGCGCCCATGAGCTGGCCCTGAATGGATCGCGCCACGGGTTCCGTGAAGTCGATCGTCAGATAGCCCGCCGTGTTGTTCAGCAGCGAGTAGCGCTGAATCAGGTCCAGGATGGTGCCCGACACATCGCCGAAGACCACCTTGCCGTTCAGGCGGACACGGATCGCCGTGATCATCGCCTTGGTGAACGAGCCGCCCGTGAGCACCAGGTACACGCGCTCAATGACGTTGCCGAGAACGAGCTTCGAGCTCAGGACCGCGCGGCCCGTGGCGAGCACGTTCTGAAAGGGCTCCAATTTCCGAATGAATTGCATTTTGCGTGGCCCTCCAGGCCTTCAGGGAGTTGGGCCGCATCCGTGCGGCCCTGCTTCCATGCTCAGGAGACCAGACGCCTCAGCGTCGTGATCTTGTTGGTGGCGATCACGACGGCGAGTGCAATCGCCGCGGTGATCAGCAACTGCTTCGCGCCCATCGGCCTACGCGCCGAGGACGACCTTGCGAACCGCGGCAACGCGCGCCACCACAGCGATGGCGGCCACTGCGATCACGGCCGTGGTCAGGATTGCTTTGACATTCATGCTTGCCGCGCTCCATGCGTGGTGATGAGAGAACGGCGGCGACCCTCGCACGCAGGACGCGTGCGCTGTCTACTTGCCACGCGTCGCCAGTTCTCGATATTGAGACGCGCGTCGCGCGCGACGCGTGCCCCGACGCGTCAGCGAACCGGTTGAGAGCTGCTTCGTGCGCCGGTCGCGCTCGATCCACTGCAGCGGCACGAGCTCGTCGACCTGGTCGAACGGTACGCGGAGCTGCTTGGCCATGTAGGCGACGTCTATCTCGAGCGCGCACTGATGGACGTGCAGCACCGATGCGTTGCCGATGCTCGTCTTATCGCTCTCGGCCGGCCGCTGCGTCAGTGCGTAGAGGTCCGGCCCGTAGCGCAGGCCCTTGCGGATGAGCTCGCCCCACCAGGTGGGCGCTTTGTTCGGTGAGGTGACGTCAGCGAGCTCCTCGACGACGACGGTCGCGGGATGGTGCGAGCAGATGAAGACCCACGCCAGGCGGCAGAACACACCGAAGTGTTCGGCCGTGACGGGCACGCAGAACGCGAGCCGGCGAGCTCGAGCGCCTGGCTTGATCGCTTCCGCCAGTGCGCGCACGTCGGTGATGCGCTCGCAGCGGTGCAGATCTGCAAACTCGCCCGCCGAATCCCAGACCAGGAGGCGGCGCGTCGAGCGCACGCGATCGACGACCCACGAGGTTTTGCCGGTGCGTGAGGCACCGGTCACCACGTAGAGCGTGCCGTCAGGCCGCGACTGCAGGAGCGGCGGGGCGTTGCTCGACGACGGCGGCGCTGTTGGGTTTCTTCGGTTCATGCACGCGCGGCATGAGCTCGCCCGTCTTCGGATCGCGGCGCTTGTCGATGATCTCGAGCGTCACGCCGGCGACGACCAGGAGCGCCATGTACTTCGGTGGGATGACCTGGTCCGGGAACCAGAGCGCGAGCGCTTCGGCGCACGCGCTCGACAATGAGCCCTTCTCGTCCGCGGTGATGTTCCACGCGGGACACAACACGCTCGAGCCGCGGTCGATCACCGCAAGCGACAGCACGCGATAGCCCTCGCGAATCTGTTCCGGCGTCGGCTGGTTTGGATCGACCGGCGCGAGCTCCTCGCCAGGAGGCGGCGCTGCAGGGTTCTGCACCTCGAATTCGCGCGCGACCTGGTCTGCGTCGGCACTCAGCGCCACGGGGTCGATGCTGACTTCGCTCACTTCTTCGTGCTCCAGAAATCTGGGAGCCAGCTCGAGCGAGCCGGCTGGGGTGGATCGTTCGGTGCGGACGACGCGCGGGACCTCGCGCTTTCGCCGGCCCGCGCGGCGGCCGTCACTACAGGTTGCACCGGACGGCTAGCTCGCTTCACCGGTGCGCGACGCGTGGGCACGCGTGGCGCGACCGGTGCGGTAACCGGTTTGGCGGATCCGCCTCCGGTTACCGCTGACGCGTCGGACGCGTCGGAGACCTTCAGATGTTTGGTGTAGTACGTCGCGTGCTCGACGCGTCCGCAATCAGGGCACACGCCATAGAGGCGACCGGCGAACCTCGAGCGCTTCGCGTCGCCGCTCGAGCGGTAGCGATACACCGGAATCGTCTGCTCGCAGCCCTTCGTCGGACACGGGGCGGTGCCAACGTTTTGACGCTCGCCGCCCATCACTCGCTCGCGTCGGTCCAGTAGAGCGGCTTGTGCTCGCTGGTGACGCCTCCGACGTACTTGAACACGCCCACGGGTTTGGGCCCGCGCACTGTGGCGGCCACTTCGGCCGCTTTGTATTGCGCCTCCTGCAGCGCGTTGAACGGGCCGAACACGCTATGTGTGTTGAGGTCGCACACGATGAAGAAATTCGAGGGCGGCAGCAGCGAGAGTGCTCGCGACTCAGGCAACGCAACGTCCTTCTTTGCGGTCATCGATCTATCTCCCTACTGGCTTTTGCCATTCGACGGGCACGGGTTGCCACTTGCTATACATCCGTGCTGACTCGATCCACTGCCGAAACTCCAGAACGAAGCTCCACGGCCCCATTGCCACAGTCAGCACCTGGTCGCGGCGACTGTTAGGCGCCTCGACCTCTCGCCAGCGCAGCTCAACCATTCACCGCGCACGGCTGAAATCGTTCGATCACCACTTCGTTGCCATCCTTGTCCCAGCGCAGCGCGAGAATCAGTCCTGTGCGCTCGTCCACACGAAACCCCTCCGCGCCACACAGCTCCTGAAGTTTTCGCGCGAGCTCCACATGCGAGGTGATCGGGTTGCCGGCGTGCTGGCCGCGGCCAGTCTCGAGGATCAATCCCCCGCCGATCCGTGGCAGGTCGCCCTTCATCGTCGAGGAGGCCCGAGGTTGCTGACGTCGTAGTCGATCGCCGGCATCACGCCAGGCTTTTCGAGTGTGGGGTTCCACGCATCGACCGCGCCGCCCATGCCCTGGAGCTGGCGCACCTGGGCCTCGAGGGATGCGAGTCGATCAGTGACGCGGCCGATAGTGCCTTCGACCAGGAGCAGCCGATCTCCAGCATCCTCGAGACACTCGAGGAGCTCGCGCAGTTGGGGAACGGCTGCGCGCAAGGTCGGCGAGATGAGGAGCGGAGAGCTCCGGAGCTGCGCGAGCGATGTCCGTAACGCTCGCGCCGCACCTGTCAGGGTGGGAGGTGTGTGGTCCGTCACGGGCGCGGAACCTAGGGGCAGATCGCGGGGCTCCGGTGTGCCGGATTTCACAGATTGCGGATCAGTTTTCCTGAACTGCGAACGGCTTCACTCTCTCCGAGCTCGCCGGCGCCGACCAATCCTCCAGGTGCGAGCGCCCTTTTGAGCGCTTGCCACCTCTCCGCCGCACTGAGACCGGCAAACTTATCCTCCGGTATCGAGTCAAGAAGAGTGCAGCGGTGCACGTATCGACCGCGCTGCAGGCTGACGCTCCCGATCCACACGATCGGCCCCACCTCTTCCGGTTCCGGCTCATCGAGCCCGTAGAGCTCGCCGTAGGAGCGCGTGCGACGGAAGCCATGCATCGCGCGGAGCCACTCGAGGAGCTCCTCGCCGCTCCACTCGAGCATGGGTGGCGCGCGCGACTTGCCGGCGGCCGCATGCTCGGCGGACTTCGCAACGGTCGCCGCCACTGCGTACTTGATCATTTCGGCGAACGCGCCCTCGAACGAGCCAGGCTCGTCCGTGATCCACACCAGGTGCTCGACGTTCCAGTGCCAGTGCCGCCGGAGCTTCTCGAAGCACAGAAAGCCCTTCACGCACAGGATGACGTTGAGGTGCACGTTCCAGTCGCGATACTGGCCCAGGGGCGCCTCGAGCACGGCGATCGCACCCTTGATCTCGGGGAACAGCGGTTCGCCGTCAGCATCCTTCGCATGGAGCACGGAGGCCTTGAAGCGATCGAAAATCGCTTTCATGCCCTGGCGCAGTTTGCCCGGAGCGAAGTTGGGCATCGTGAAGACGAACGAGCCGAATCGATGGCCCTTTTTGCGCAGCTCCTGGTACGCCGGTTTCACACGCCGGCGCAGTCGCATGGCCTCCTCGCGTGCATCGTCGGGACATAGCCTCGAGAGACCCGCTTTGTTGTCCCAGTACGCGATCAGCTTCCCATCGGCGAGGCGGATACCGAATTGGCCAGACTGCCGCGCAAGCCTCAGTCGTTCGGGATAGCGCTCGATCCAGGACTCGCCCGCGAGCGGCAACACCTCGCGCTCGATCTTGTCCGCGAGTGCCTCACGGATCGCAGCACGGAGTGAGTAGCCAGGGAGGTCCAGCGCAAGCTGCTCGTTCGCCTCGAGCGCCACCGGCGCGAGCGATGCGTAAGAGCGGGTTTCGTCCTCATGCGTGAACGTCGAGCCGAATTCGCCGGCGCGCTCGATCGCACGCGCGCGCTCCGCGTAGGCGTCGGTGACGAAGTCCGGCGAGAGCCAGTCCCCGTTTACCGCCACGGCGCGCTCATGTCTTGCTGGGTACCATCGTCGAGCGCATCAAGCAGGTCGTAGATTGCTGTAGGTCGGCGCCGCTCGTAGCCCTCGAGCAACCACACTTCGCGCCCCTCTTCGTCCTCGCCGTCTTCTAACAATTTTTCCAGCCCATCGTGATGGAGCCGCAAGACCGTGAGCTCGTACATGTGAAGCGCGTCGATCCTGTCCGCGGAGATCGCGCATTCGTACAGCGGACTCTCAAGCTGGTAGGCACCTAAGCTGATCCAGATGAACCAGTCCTCGTCGGTGAGTGGTGCTCGTCGCTCAACGCGCATCGGGAGCAAACTCGATATGCCCAGGAGGATTGCCCGGCCAGGTGTAGCCGCACGCGAGCGACACGCGCGCGAGGTGCACCTTGCGAATGCGCAGCGCGAGCACCTTGCGTGCCTTCGAATCGAACGCGCGGCGATACTGTGCGTGCAATTGCTCGAGCCGCCCCTGCAGCTCTTCAGCTCGAGCAGCTCGTCGACCACTGAAAACCAGCGCGGGTCCGTCGAGCGTCGGAGTGACCACGTTCGCGAGCGGGAGACGGCGCCACGCATCGCGCGAAAGACTCAACAGGAAGGTGCGCGGGTTCTCTCTCAGAAGCGCGCCCCCTGCCCTTCGCCGAACATCCACGCGCACTGCCGGCCGAACTCGATCGCGCGGCGCGCAGCCAGCATCAGCGCCCAACGCTCCTGGGGCCTGAGCTCATCCCATCGAGCACGAAACAGAGGCGTCGGGAGCCGCGCGAGCTCGAGCAGTGCGCGGTGCTCATCGCCGCCAGGCGCGAGCACGTTGGCCCCTTTCCCGTCCCACGCATCGGCGAGCCGGGCGATGAAGTCCGGCCCGCCGATGAGCTCGCCGATGTGCTGAGGGCCGCTCACTTGTTGCCGTTGACCTCGCCGCCGCCGTTCTGCTGCGCGTCGCGCTTCTTGCGTTCGTGGACTTCCGCGCGATCGACGACAATGTCGCGCGGCGCCTCGATACCGAACCGCACTTGATTGCCGACGACGCCGAGCACGGTGACACGCACCGTCTCGCCGATGTAGATCGATTCCGCGGGTCGCCTGGTGAGAATGAGCATCGTCCTGTCTCCTGAGTTTTGTAGTTATGAGCGCTGGTGGCGCTTCCGTTGATCGAGCGCGGTCAGGGCTCCGCGCGTTGCCAATGTGACAGGGTCGAGACGGGCGTTTTCGGCCTCCGTGAGCAGTTCTACGACGCCATCGTCGGTGAGTCGATACCGCGCCGCAGCTTCAAAACGTGCGTGAATTTGGCTCCAGATTCGGCCTGCGTGACTCCACGCGTGGAGACCAGGATCAGGGAAGTAGGTCCCGCGCTCCTCCCATCGGATGATCGTGCGCCGTGACACGTTGAAGAGCGCCGCGAATCCGTCCTGGGTCCAGCCGTGGAAGAGGCGCACGCGCTTGACCAGGTCCGCCGGCGTGTTCGGCTCCGAGGCATCGAGCTCGATGTCGCCGGCGTCGTTCACGGCTCGCCGGTTTCAACCCATGGCCAGCTTCGCGCGCCGGCATCTGCGAGAGCGCGGTCGAGCGCGGAGAACGCGTCGACGATGGCGTACGCCTGATCGTCACGCACCTCCTTGCGAACGTGCGGATACAGGACCGCCATCGCGTTGTCGTGCGAGACCTTCTCCGCGAAGCGCTTGAGACCGGCAGCCTGCGCTGGATCGAGCTCGAGGATGATCCTCATTGGCACGCCTGCGGATTGTCGCGGCAGATCGGCGGCCCGAAGGGCTCCGCTCGACGCTCATCGTTGCGGCTGGTGGCGATGGCACTGACGGCGATGGCGCCGCCCACCAGGACGACGGTGCGCACGGGGTGCTCGCGAAATTGCTCGCGCACCTGCGCGCAGCCGACGAGCGAGAGGACGACGGCGAGGAGAACGAAAGAACGCATGGATCACTGCTCCCTGTGAACGTGGGGTATCGACTCTGAGACCGGCAGACCGAGCTCGCGCTGCAGCCGATCACGCGCGGCCCGATGTATGTCGACCGCGGGCGAGGTGCAGCCGGATTCTTCGAGGGCCGTCACAAGCCCATCGATGAGAGCCAGGTCACGGAGCTTGTCGAGACGAGCGAGTGCCCGCCTGAGGTGAGTGTCACCGGGTTGCACCCCGGCCGTGGCGAGATTGCTCGCGTTCATGAGACCTCCGTTGCAACGGGATGCCACTCCCGTGGACCGCGAAAGGGGCGCGGCTCCCCAAGTGGCAGTTCCCCGGCGCAACCCGCAGCGGAGGCCAACAAAGCCAGTCCAGGCAGCGAGGGGCGGGGAACCGCACCCGGCCGCCAGCATGCCCAATGGGGACGGGCTACACAAGGGGAGCGGTCTTGTGGCCCCTACGGACGCGGTATAGCGTCGAACCGGTCACAGAGTGCCGGGTGGGCCAATGAAGCTAGAGACGTCGGTGGAGCTCCTGGAGCGCGTACGCGCAAAGCATGGCGCGAGCTGGTACGGGCTCGCCGCCCTGCTCGATACGCACAAGAACACGGTCTACAACTGGAAGGGTGGCCACACCGTCGTCGACCGCAGGTTCGCGCCGCGCATCGCCGAGCTCCTCGAGGAGCGACCGGAGTACGTGCTGCTTTGCCTGGAGAATGAGCGCGAGCCGAGCCCGGAGCTCCGGAAGATATGGCACCGCCTCGCGTCGCTGATTACCTCGAGGGCCGCGTGCATCGTGCTCAGCGGGTTGGCGGTGGTCGGGCTCTCGGCCCTTCCCACGTCAGAGAGTTGCGCTGCTTCAGGGTTCGGCGGATTCGCCCACACTACGTCTTATGTCATATTGGCGCCGATGGCTGCGCCTACGTTTCGGCCTCCACTTCCTCGATCTGTCGGGACCGATCATTCGCGGCACCCGACTAATCATTGTGGCGCTGGATTTCCCCGACCCTTCAGCTGAGGAGCCGAAAGGGCTTTTGTTGTGAGGCGAAGTTTGTTGGAGCACCCGTGTTCGGACATGCACGTGTTTCTTCAGGCCGTGTCCGCCTAAAAACGCAACGACCCAAAGGCGCTACCGGTAAAGTGTCATGAATGATTTGCAGCGATTCCAAAAGTGCCAGCAATGACTTGCAGGCCGGCAGGAACGCGAGCATCGGAGAAGCCATCCTGACCTGCTACGCCGTGCCGCTCCCGCGAGGCCGCGCAGCCCATGACGAGCCCCTTCGAGTATTGGTGTTCCGCTAAGGGAGCCAGTACGGTGACCCTCGTGGGTCGCCGCTGAAGAGAAAGCCGCCCACTTCGCGAAGAGAAAGCCCCGACGCCTCGCTCCTCTTGACGAAAGTAACTATATAGTTAATTATCCCTAAACCAGCCTGGATGGCGCGCACGACGCACCTCCCGGCGTCTCACCAATTCTTCTGTGCCACTGCCACGGCTCGCGCGTGATCTGAACATATTGGTAGCCGATTCGGCCGGCGAGTCCCTCTTAGCTCAAGCAGAGGACCACTCGCGTATTGAGACAGCCGAGGCAATCTCCGCGTGCCACAGCATGATGTTCCGGACACTCTTGTCCACCGCATCGCCGCCCAGCTCGATGCGGATTTGCTGCACTTTCTCGCCCGGCGTGTACGCAACCGAAGTGACGCGCGCGATATCGCCCATGAAGCGTACGTGCGACTCCTTCGGCTCGACCGCAAGGACTTGATTCGCGATCCACAGCCGTACGTCTATCGCCTGGCCACGCACCTTATCCACGAGTTCGAGCTGAAGCGCCGCGCCGATGACGCACGACTCACGCGATGGACCGAGGAGCAAGCGCTCACGAGCGACACCGTCCCGCTACACACGCACGTCGATGCGCCCGTGCTGCGCGCCCGCATCCACAAGGCGCTCGAAGCGCTTACTCCCGGTTGTCGCGCGGTCGTCATACTGCATCGACGCGATGGTCTCACCTATCCGGAGATTGCCGCGCACCTGGGCATCTCTGTCGGCATGGTCAAGAAGCATCTCGCGACCGGGCTACGCCACTGTCGCAACCAGCTGCGAGATCTCATTTAGGTGGGCTGCATGGACAGGAACGAGTCACACCTCGACCACATCGGCCGAGAAGCCGCCGAATGGTTCGTGGAGCTGCAGGATCCGGCCGAGGCCACGCGATGCCGGGCGGATTTCGTGAAGTGGCTGCTGCGTTCGCCGCAGCATCTCGAAGAGTTTCTGGCCGTGACGCGAGTCTGGGGCGACGTGGAGCTCGCGCGCCTGGATTCGTATTGTCGTGATGCTCTGATCGAAGCGGCACGTGCGCATTTACAGTCGGACAATGTCGTCACGTCCGTGGCGTTCGGACGGCGGCACGGAACGTCGCATGCAGCGGAACCGGGTGCCCGTCGCTGGACCGCGAGGCCCATCGCGATCGTAGCTGCGGCCGCGGCGCTTCTAGTCGCAGGGGCACTGACGTGGTTTGTCGCGAATGGCCGGGGCGATCCGTCGAATATCCAAACCGCCATTGGCGAACAACGCAGCGTGACACTCGGCGACGGATCGATTGTCACTCTGAACACGAATTCGGAGTTGGTTGTCCATCTCCAACCTGCCGAGCGCCATATCGAGCTACTCCGTGGCGAAGCGCGATTCAAGGTTGCAAAGGATACAAACCGGCCTTTCATCGTGCGAACGCCGCAAGCCACGGTGCGCGCGCTCGGCACGATCTTCAACGTCCATGCCGGCAACGAGCGCACGGAGGTCGCGGTCATGGAGGGTCGGATCGAGCTGCGGGATCGTGTCGATCGGGCGCCGCGCGCCGAGTCCCCAAGGCGTGCGGTCGAGCGCATCGAGCTCGAGGCCGGGCAGCGGGCAGCCGTTGTTGCGGGTCGCGACATTCTTCGCGACGTCGGTCCTCCGATTGAGCGCGTTGCTGCATGGACCGAGCGCAGACTGGTGTTTCGTCAGGAGGCGCTCGCGGATGTCGTTGCTGAATTCAACCGATACCACGAGCGCTCCATTTGGATCGACGATGCGAGGCTTGCGGGCGTGCGCATCAGTGGCAGCTTCGATTCGAGCGACCCGAGCTCTCTCATCGAGTATCTCGAGCGGTTCGAGCAAGTGCGCGTCGAAGAACGGCAGGACGGCACTCATTTGCTTCCATAGGAGCTCAACCCCTCTTGAGGAGGTAGCCGAAAAGCGCGTCGTCTCCCTCTAGGTTCCCTACTACACGACGTGACATCTCCGTCACGCAACTTTGAGGGGGAACCGATGACGAGCCGCCGTCTCATTCGGAACATCGTGCGCAGCTGTCTTTTTCTTGGTCCCATCGCGCTCGTCACGAGCGCGTGGGCCGTCGCAGAAGGACTCCCGAGTCGACTGCCTCCGCAGGCCCTCGCCGATGCGCTGGACAGCTTTGCCAAATCCACCGGGTTGCAGGTCGTCTACCGCGCCGATCTTACGAATGGCCTGCATTCGAAAGGCGCTGAATCCGGACTCTCGGCCGAACAGGCGCTGCGTGCGATCCTTCGCGATACAGGTCTGTCGTTCAAGTTCGTCAACGATCGCACGGTGACGTTGATCGTTGCGCCGAAGACCACCGGTAAGGCAGCCGCAACGACCGGCGCCACCATGGGCGAGGGAAGTATGTCTCCCTCAGCTGTTGCCGAGCCCCCTGCGGCAGTGGAAAGGAAATCCGTCTGGTCGCGGCTGCGACTCGCGCTGGCACAGGAGGAAAAGCCGACGGGAGCAGATCAAGGCGCTGCTCCGAGTGAGTCGGTGCAAGAGATCACGGTCACCGGCTCGCGCATCGTGCGCCGGGACTACGTCTCTTCAAGTCCGATCACCACCGCGAGCGACCGATCGCTTCGCGAAACAGGGAAGGTCAACCTCGAAACGGCCCTCCAGCAGATGCCGCAGTTCGCGCCTTCCCACGATGAAGCCGACAATGCGGGTGCAGCGGGCGGCGGTGGCCGGGCAACCGTGAATCTGCGCGGCTTGGGCGACAACAGAACGCTCGTCCTGCTGGACGGACATCGACTGCCGCCGTCCAATGGTTTGCTGGTGGTGGACTTGAACACCATTCCTCTCGGCGTCGTCGATAGCGTCGAAGTGATCAGCGGCGGCGCCTCCACCGCTTACGGGTCTGACGCTGTCGCCGGCGTCGTCAACATCAAGAGCAAACAGAACCTGCAAGGCGTGCAAGCTCGAGCCACCTACGGTGCCGCCTTCGGTGGCGATGCGCAGCGCGAGAACTTGAACATCACCGGTGGTAACCACTTCCTCGATGGCAAGGGTAGCGCATTGGTGTCGTTCGACTACACGAAGCGCGACATGGTGCCGAACACCTCGCGCGATTTCTTTTCAGTCGGCGGACCCTCGGGTTCCATGTTCTTTGGTGCGTACGCGCCTTCGGCAACGAATCTACCGAGTCGCGCAACCATCGATACGGTATTCGCATCGTCCGGCGCCCCGGCGGGATCTATCGCACCGAACACGTCGTTCGGGTTCAACGCCGATGGCACCCTGTTCACGAACATCGTACCGCTGCGCAACTACAAAGGACCGGGACCCGAAGCCGGATATCTGACCAACACAGGTGTGCTGATCTATCAGACTTCGCGCGACGCCTGGCTCGTCACGCCGCAGGATCGGTACTCGCTCTTCTCCAAGGTGAGCTATGACTTCACCTCCAACCTGCACGCTTACGGCCAGATCCTCTACACGGACTCCACGGTCACCACCCAGATCGGCTACACCCCGACGGTGACGATCGGCCAGCTGACGATTCCGACGACGAACCCGTTCATCCCAACCGATCTGAAGACGCTGCTCGCGTCGCGCCCGAATCCGACGGCACCATTTGCCTATCAGAAGCGCTTCCTCGAAGTAGGACCGCGCGCGTGGGAAGAGGCGTTCAACACCTATCAGGCATTGGTGGGATTGGGCGGTGAGCTGGAGGGTATCGAGGGCTCATGGGACGTCTACGGCGCCCGCAATCAGATGCGACTGGATGAAACGCAGCGTGATGCGCTGTTCGCGGCACCCTTGCAGCAGCTCCTCAATGCAGCCGATGGAGGTTCTGCCATTTGCCCAGGCGGTTTCAACCCGTTCCAGGGGCTTGCGAGCACGCTCTCGCCCCAGTGCAAGAATTTCGTGGCGGGCGATCTGCACAACATCACGCATCTCACGCAGGACGATGTGGAGGCGAGCGTGCAGGGGCGCGCCTTCGCGCTGCCCTCCGGAGATATGCGCTTCGCCCTCTTGGCCAACTACCGAGGCAATGACTACTCCTATTCGCCGGATCAGGCGAACGTGAAGAACCTGATCGTTGCGGGGACGCCGACGAATCCGACTTCCGGGCGCATCTCTGTGTACGAGTTTGCAGTGGAGCTGCTCGCGCCGATTCTGAAGGACAAGCCGCTCGCCCAGTCCGTCAATCTCGATCTCGGCTATCGCTATTCGAACTACAACCTGGCCGGTGGCGTTTCCACCTATAAAGCGAGCCTGGATTGGCGCTTCGTTCCGTCCCTGATGCTGCGAGGTGGCTACTCGCGGGCCGTACGTGCGCCGAATCCGCTCGAGCTCTTCAGCGCGCCCACCGGCGGGTTCGTTCAGCTCGGCTCGCCGCCACTCGCGGGAGACCCTTGCGATGTCGGCTCGAACGCCCGACAGGGGAGCAACGCCGCCGCGGTTCGCGCCCTTTGTCAGGCGAATGGCGTGCCTGCACCCCTCATCGATCTCTATCGGTTCACAGGTGGTGCGGCACCGGCCGTCAGTGTCGGCAATCGGTCGCTCACCCCGGAGGAAGCCGATACGTATACATTGGGCTTCGTATTCTCGCCTGAGTCCACGTTCTCACTCGCGCCTCATCCAGTCGTCACGGTCGACTATTTCGACATCAAGATTGCGGACGCCATTGCGGTGATCGACGGCAATACCTCTTCCGCAAAGTGTTTCAACCTGGATGGGAGCAACCCTTCGTATTCGCCCACGAATACTTTCTGTCAGTTGATCACCCGCGATCCGAACACCGGCGTACCGACATCGACGCAGCCGTACTTGAATCTTGGTGGATATCGCACGCGCGGTATCGACTTCGGCTTCAACAATGGATTCGACTTGACCGCGATCGGTCTCGGCGAGGGAAGCGGCAATCTCGAGCTCGCCACGTCCTTCAGCTATCTCAAGGACTTTCTGGTGCAGGCGACCCCTGGGGCGCCGTTCCGCGACTACGCCGACACCGTCAATCTGCCGGGCGCTTCACCGCCTGCGTTGCCCCGCTGGCGTGGAGTCACCAGCCTGACCTACGGGCTGAAGAGCTTCACGGTCGGCGCGCGCTGGCGCTATATCAACGCCATGCGTGATGTCACGACCGTGACGCGTCCGACGGCGCCGGTTGCGGGTGTGCCCACGTTGAATTACGTCGATCTCATCGGCCGGTGGGCAATCAAAGACAACTGGTCACTCGATGCGACGGTCACCAACCTCGGCGACGAAAACCCGCCAATCGTCGGTGCGACCCTCGGCGCTACCAATCGTGGCCTGTACGACTACCTGGGAAGAACGTACAGCATCAGCGTCGGTGTGAAATTCTGAAATAGTACGTGGGAAGTCCTGATGATTGCACAGCAAAGTCTGTCGCGATCGCGCCGGCGGTTGATCCGCGCCTTGGGCGCCGGTGGCGCGCTGTTGCTCACGCGTTCGCTGCTGAGTCTGGCCGCGGAGCGACCTGATCCGCGGATTGCGAAAATCATTGCCGATACGATTTCGGTCGACATGCACAACCACACGTTGTGGCCTTTCGAGAAGACACCGGCCGACGTCAAACCGGAGCCCGACTTCGATATTCCCGGTGAAATGCGCAAAGCAGGTCTCAGTGCGATCTGCTCTGCTTACTACGTCGATCTGTACCGACCGGCTGAGCCTGGCGAGTACTACCAGTATCACCTGCAGTCCCTCGCGCACATGGATCGGCTGCTTGCAAAGACCGGTATGCGGCGGGCGTTGCGAATGTCGGATCTGGAGCACGCACACAAGAAGAAGGAGCCGATCATCGTCCAGAATTCCGAAGGCGCGCAGTTTCTCGAAGGGCAGCTCGAGCGCATCGAGGAAGCGTACCAGCGGGGTCTGCGTCACCTTCAGCTCCTCCACCAGATTCACGACCTGCGTCGACCGATAGGAGACGTTCAGGACACTGAGCCGGAGAAATTCGGTGGACTGACGCCGTTCGGCGCCGAGGTCATCAAGGAGTGCAATCGCCTGGGCATCGTGGTGGACATGGCGCACGGCCGCTATGAAACGGTCACCGCTGCCGTGAAAGTGACGCAGCAGCCGTTCATCGTTTCGCACACGGCCCTCGACGGTGAGATTGCCCGAGAAGGGCTCGAAGCGCGACTGATTCCACGGCTCATTAGCCGCGACTACGCCAAGGCCGTTGCCGATACGGGTGGCATCGTCGGAATCTGGCGGCTCGTGCAGTCCTTGAAGAAATACGTCACCGCGTTGAAGCAGATGGTCGACGTAGTCGGGGTGGAGCATACCGGTATCGGCACTGATAGCGGAATCGCGCCGGCACAGGGAAGCTCTTTTGCCACCAATCAAATGTGGCCCGATGAGAGCGGCGGCTTCCTCTACGCGCTCGTCGGTGAAATGCTGGCGCAGGGGTTTCGCCCCGACGAAATCCAGAAGATCGTTGGCGGCAACTACTGCCGGGTGTTCGCCAAGGTCACCAGCCGCCGAAGCTAGTCAATGATGCGAGAAGGCTGTGCTCGGGAGGATATCTCCGGCGGGCGCCCCCTCAGCGTTTCCGGATGTCGACCGGGCGCAGCCTTCTCGCCGCAGGGCGCTTTCTCAGTAAATCGCATCAGTCCGGGCACCGCCTCGTTCACGAGCAGCCTTCTCGGCAGGACATGGCATTGTCTGTGCCGATGACGCGGCCACTGACGAATCGCTCTTGGAGGTGAGTTCGTTGGCCCACAGCTCCAGGGCACGCCGTATCTGCGGTCGGCGGCTCACGGTTCGATTGAGGAACGCGGCCGGCTCGGCCTCCTCGTGCAGCCCTTGACGCAAGAGGAGAAAGAAAAGGCGGATACTGATGCAGGCGTGAGAGTGGTGAGTGTCGAGCGGGCCTGCGGCTGAAGCCGACGTTCTCATGGGTGACAGGTCGCTGCCGATCGCCTCCGTCTCTTTGACGGTTGATGAAATGGAAAGGCGCGGAACTCAGACTGGCTGCACGCACCACACGAGTACGGAAGTATGCATCCGAGAGGGAACATTGCCCTGAGCGATCTCGCCGTCGCCTGCCAATTGTCGATTCGGCATTTCAACGTACGTTTCGTATGTCGACGGGCATGGTATCCCAGGCCTGGCGGCTGCATCATAAGATCGAGAAAGCAAGGGGACTGCTGATCACATCGCGTCGGGTGCTGGCCGGCGCGGGAGTGCAACTTCGCGGACCAAGGCCACTTTGTCCGCACGTTCAGCGTGCCCTCGGATGAGTCCGGGCGCATGGCGGCGCATCTATCGCCGCTGATCGGATAAACACTCGGAAGAAGAAGATCGAAGGTCGATTTATCTTCTGCGCCGGCGGCCAGGTGGCTTCGAACCCTCGGGCCTTCCTGCGCTCCATTCCGTCGCGGTGAGCTTGCCGATGAAGAAGTCGGCCAGAGCGCTAACTTTCGCAGGCCGTGTGCGGGCAGTGCTGTTGCTCAACGATCGCGTGCACGCGAAAGACGAAGGCAACGCGGCACTCGCCTTCATCGCGCGCCAACCTCGCTCGAAGTGGAATCCGTTCTTCCTGGAACTGCTCGCGGCAGAGGCCTATACCTTCACGGGACAGAAGGACAAAGCGCTGGCGGCGGCGCGCTCGAGTCTCGAGCTGATGCCCCGTTCGAAGAATGCCGTCGCCTGGGTGGGTGTTGCGATGGTTGCCGCGCGGGTGTTCGCATGGAATGGTGCCGGCGACGAAGCTGTGAAACTGCTGGACGCGCTCGTCACCTCTGCTCCCGGTCTTCAGCCCGGCCTGATCGCTCGCGATCCGCTGTTCACCGTACCGCTCGCGGACAGTCTGCGCTTCCAGTCACTTGCACAGCGATTGGAAGCTGAGATGGACCGCTCGACTTTGTGAGCGAACACGCGCGCTCATCGATCGCTCAGAGATACCCTGACGGCGACTTCAACCGCTCCATCCACGATTCGTACAGTATGCGTGGTGAGCGGTTGCGTCGCCGGCGACGCGAGCACGCGACCGTCGCGGACATCGAAGCTCGCTCCATGCATCGGGCAGATGACGCGCACGCCTTTCAACCGGCCTTCGCTGAGTCTCGCCTCTGCGTGCGTGCAGATGTTGTCGACGGCGAACAGGCCCTCGCGAGTTGGGCACAGAACGATCTCGCGGTCCCCAACCTTGCACGATCGCATGCGGCCTTCGCGTAGCTCCGCGAGGCTTGCGACGCGCACGAACTGATCGTTGCTCAAGACGCCCCGCCTCAGGCCGCTCGCCGACCCCAGAGTCGCTCGGATGCGATCCGCGCGCCCTGTACCAGCGACGCGAGCTTCTTGTAAACCACAGTCGGCGCGACGGCGACGCTGCCCACGAACGTCCCAAACCCACAGTCCGTGCTGGCAATGACGCGTTCGCGACCGACGATGCCCGCGAAGCGCTCGATCCGCTGAGCGACCAGCTCCGGATGCTCGACATAGTTGGTCGATGTATCCAGCACGCCCGGCAGGAAGATCCGCTCGGAGTCGCGCGCCAGGTCCCGCCACAGCGTCCATTCGTGCTCATGGCGCGGATTGGCTGCCTCGAAGGAAATGGCGCCGGCATCAATCGACAGCACCGTCGACATGATCTTCGCGAGATCGATGTCGAAATCGTGCGGCCCTTCGTAATTGCCCCAGCAGATGTGCGCCCGAACCCGGTCCGCCGGAATGCCTTCCAGCGCGCGGTTCAACACCGCCACATGCAGCTCCGCACGCTGCAGGAACGCCGATTCGTCCAGATCCTGAAACGCGGTATGGCGCGACATCGCGATGTCCGGGCAATCCACCTGCAGCAGCAAACCGGACTCGACGATGCCCAGATACTCCGCACGCATCACATTCGCGATGGCATCCAGGTACTTCTCGTGACTGTCGTAGAACCGGTTGGGCTGAAATGCTGACACGACACCAGGCGAAGGCGCATTCATGAACGCCTCCGTCACACGCGCGCCGCCCAGCGCGCTCTTCAGATTGGCGATGTCTTTCTCGAGAGACCCATCGCGCTTCGAAGCGATCTCTCCCACGCAACACGCACGCCGGTACTGCTGCGGCCCGCGCATGCGGCTGAGGATCTCGCGATAGTCCGGATGATCGGCAAGATCGCGATGGGGCTTCGGCGTGAAATCGCCGCCGAAGCCGGTGTTACGGTCCTTGATATACGTGGCGTAGCCGATCTTGCTCGTCTCGCCATCGCTGACCACATCGATCCCGATGGATGCCTGCCGCTGCACGACCTCGCGCACCGCCGCGGCCATCAGCGCATCGAACGCGGCCGGGTCGCGCACCTGGCCGTGTTCCTTCTCGAGCAAGGCCGCGCAGACCTGGTCGCTGCGGGGCATGCTGCCGACGTGAGTGGTGAGAATGCGGTCTGAGCTCGTTTTCATGCGCGGTCCCGATGCGAGGGACGCGCAGTTTATCAGCCTCCCTGCTTTATCTTGCCTCCGGGAGCGGACAGCATGAGCTTGATCAGCTCCTCCGTAATGCGCGGCTCGAGCCCCTCCGTGTGGCCCTTGTCTACACGGACGACATCAGCGACCACGCGCCCACCTTTGCATGCCGGGTACGCCGAGATCTGCGCCTTGCCCGCCGCCGGCAGCAGTCCCCACGCACCGTTGAGCTGACCCAGGCGCGTGCTGTCGAAGACGTAGCCCGCTTTCACGTCGACGACTTCCTGGGGCTTCCCGCGCGGCCCGCAGCTGAATTTCTTCGCCCAGTCCGACGCCTCGGGGATGCCTGTGTCGACGATCTCGCGCTGACCCGTTGCGTAGATGTGCGAGAACTCCGAGTTGGGCAACTGGGACAGTGTCGCCGCGGCGGCGGCTATCGATGCAGCCGTCAATCCAGGCGTCGCGCGCGACGGTGCACCGATTCGAACCGCGTTGAAGCCCGCACTTCGATCAGGATTCCCGCCGAGGCGCCCGCCCGAGAGACTGAGCCAGCCATCGACCTTGCGACTGAAGTAGTCGGTGCGGATGAGGCGGTTCGAGGTGAGGCCGCCCTGCGAGTGGCCCACCAGCCAGAAGGCCTTGATGTTCTCGCGGCCGACCTGCGCGACGATCGAGTCGACGATGTTTTGCAGGTACTCGTCGTCCGCCTCGCTCCACACACGTACCGGCGAGTTCGGCGTCGCGATGACGAGCCGATAGCGATCGCGGAAATCCATCAGCGGAAAGTAGTGGCGCTGCCAGTTCCCGTACGAGCCGCCGCCGTGCAGGCTGAGGATGAAGGTGACCGGCTCGCCCTTCTTCAGGTCGCACGGATAATCGAGGAAGTACGTGCGCCGTGTTTTCAGCTCGACTTCCGTGCCCTGATTGATCATCACTGCGCCGGGGCACTCGGCGTCCGGACAGTGCAGGATCGCGGGCGCGGGACAGCTCCCGGTGCCCAATTGCAGCGGTTCCTGCGCAACTCCCGTGTTCGCGAATCCGGCGATCGCTCCAATGAATGCCAGGCGCTTCGCCCAGCCGCGCGGCGACTTCATGCTGTGCTCCCTCCCCCTCTGCACATGTTCAGGGAGGTCGCAGTCTAGTGATCGCCGCAACGCCAAGTTGAGCGAGTCCACTGCCTGTCCCGGCCGTGGACCGGTTCCGTGAGACGAAACCTTCCGGGCAGCGCAAAGCACTGCTCAGCTTGCGCTCGAGACCAGCCTGGAAACTTTCATTACCGCGAACGCGGCAGTTTCTTCACGCACCCGGCAATCTTTGCAATACGCGGCGCGCCGGCGAAGCGGGGCCCGCAGCCGTATTCCTACGGCAAGAGCGGCCCCGCCATCCAAGGTGCGGAGTCCTTTAGGCGCCGGCCCCTAGTGGGAGCCGCCCTTGCCACCCGGCGTCTGCCGGGATTTGTCCATCCCCTCTGCAGAGCTGTCGTGGGAAACGCCTCCGTGACTCGCCTGTCCGCCCTTACGGCCGGCCTCGGCAGCGAGCTCCGGGTTCTGCGAAAAACTGCGTTTCTCGTCGGGCACGCTCTGCCCGCCTTTGCGGCCCGCCTCGGCGGCGAGCGACCGGTTCTGCGAGAAACTACGCTTGGAGCCTGGAACGCTCTGTCCGCCTTTTCGGCCCGCTTCGGCAGCGAGACGACGATTCTGGGAGAAACTCCGTTTTGAATCCGGGACGGCCTTGCCGCCCATGCTGGCGATTTCCCGTTGCCGCTCTGCGTCCATCGACGCGAATCCGCGGTTGGAAGTCCGTCCGTCCTGAGTCCTGCCGTGAGCCATCATCACTCTCCTCACAACTGTTGAGCTTGCCGCCGGCGAGTCAGGGGTCTGCTGTCAGCGTGAGCGTAATCCCTTACCCTCCCGATCGGCGAACGCGGCCCCAAGCCAGCGAGCACCCAAAACCAGCAAGACACATGCCGATGCGCTGGAGGCCGCAATTCCTGCGAGACCGAGCGGCGCAACGAGCAGGTACAACCCATTCCCGACGCTGTCGGCGCCACGATAGAGCACCGTATCGAGGAGACTCTTGCTTTTGAATTTGGTTTCCGGTGACAGGACTGTGAAAAGCATTTCCCGCGCCGGCTTGAAGAGGCCGTAGTCCGCACCACGGCGAATCACCTGGGTGACGAGCAGCACCATGCCGACCGGTGCGAGCGCGAGCACGCCGAATGACAGCGCAACCAGTGCCCACATGGCGGTGAGTGTTGCGCGCACTCCACCGCGCACCGTGAGCCAGCCCACGACGAGCGCCTGCATCAGGAGCGAGAAGACGCTCGATGCAAGGTCGATCCGTGCGAACACCGCTGCGCGCTGTGTCAGATCCGAGAATGTTGTGTCGACGTAACGCGCCTGCTCGTTGTACATGAACGCGCCGAACCATTGGCCGACGACGATGAAGCCGGCAATGGCCAGTAGATAGGGTGACCGCACCAGACGCAGCAGATCGTCGATGGCCCGACCGCCGACCGCGACATGAGGATTGACGGCAACATTCGTTACACGCGCGCCGAGTCGCTGCGCGACGACGCCAGTGACCACGGCGCCAACGAGCAGTACACACGCAACGCAGATCACGGCCTGTATGCCGAGCCGTTCGACGAACGCCGCATTGAAAAAAGGTCCGACGAGCGCACCTGCGCTACCGCCCGCGCTGACGAAGCCGAATAGCCTCTGCGCAGCGTTCGGTGTCCACACGTCGACCATCACGCTCCAGAAAACGGACACGAGGAATAAATTCGCCGTCGTCACCAAAATGAAATAACCGCTTGCGAGCAAGGGCGGCACGTGTCCGCTGCCTGCCAGTGCAGCGACCACCAGGAAGAGCGCGGCGATCGGCAGATACAGCACCGCGAACAGCCGATCGCGCGGCACGCGCGCCACGATCCACCAGTACGCTGGAAGAATCGCCAGCATCACGACGAACGTGAGTGTGAAGAGAAGTGGAATGCGCTCCCTGCCCGCTTCGAGCGCCATCGCTTCGCGCAACGAGCGCAGCATGTAATAACCACACAGGAGCAGGAAATAAGTTCCTGCGGCTGCAACCAGCGCTGCGCGCTCGCCGCGCGCGAGATACCAGCGTCGATCCGAAACGGTTTGGGAAGTCGCTGCGCTCATCGCTGCATCGTGTGCTACGGCGCGCGCGACGAGCTGTGTCAGTTGGGCGGTGGAGCGAGCGGCACGACGCTGCCGGCCACGTGCATCTTGCCCTTGCCCACGCCCTTCAGCGCAAAGCCTGCACTGTTCGGCGTGTACCAGGTCTCGAGCGTCAACGGAGCCGGAATTGTTACGGGCCGCTTGAAGACGACGTCAACACGCCGCGGTGCCTCGAACGTGCGCGCATCGAGCGCCGCCAGACAGCGGGCCATCGACCACATGCCGTGGGCGATGGGCTGAGTGAAGCCGAACATGCGAGCACCGATTCTGGTCAGGTGGATCGGATTAAAGTCACCCGCCACGCGTGCATAGCGCCAGCCGATCCCGTCGTCCGCTTCGAGCTGCGTCACTTGCACCGCATCGGTGCTCGGCGGCTTCACTGCCTCCGCATCCGGTGCAGGAATGCCTTCGCCCGCGTGGATGCGGCTGCTGGAGCGCTTCGAGGTGTCGCGCGTGAGCCGGCGCGCCATGAAGACGCAGATCTCCGACCACACCGGGCGGCCATCCACCTCGATGCGCGTGTTGATGTCGAACTCCTGGCCGCGATCGGTGTCCCGGTGTCCATCGATCCACACGCGCATGGACGCCGTTTCGTCGACGCGCATCGGGCGCTGCAGCTCTATGTGATTGCGCAGATGCACGAGTCCCATCAGCCGCACCGGAAATGCACTGGAAGACATGAGTGCGAGCTGCACCGGCGTGGCGAGCACATGCGGGTATGCGATCGGCAGATATTCGGACGGTGCCCCGCCGCAAACGGCGCGATAGGCCTCTACGCGCGCGCGCACCGGCTTGAACCGCGGCACCACGGCCTCGAGGAACGGCAGCTCGAAATCGTCCGGCAGCAGCGTTTCCTTGCGCTTGAACACGATGCGCGCATAGGAAGGGACGATGGACGGAATCGAGCGGAAGCTGAGCGAAAACCTGGAAGCCGTGCGTTCGGCTGTGCGCGCAACGTGTGACATGCGCGCTCAGGGTGTCACATGGTCGATGACAATGTCGACGACGCCGCCCTCACCTACGCGATGTGCCGCCAGCCCGAAGGGGTCTCCGGAGGCGCCTACCGGGTTCCCCGTGCGGGATACGCGGGCGACGACCTCGACCAGCTGGCCGGAGCTGTACGAGCGGCCCGGAAGCATGGAATCCGCCGTTGTCAGCTCCACAGTCTGCGGAAACTGGCTGGACAGGCGCTTTACGGCCAGCGGCGGACCGGCCTGGCGGGGATCCCGAATCAGCACGAAGAGCGGCGCGCTCGCAGGCACCGCGCCGTTGAGTTTCGCGGCCAGGGTCACTTTGATACGCACCGGCGGCGCGGCACCACCCGCTGTGGCGGACGAAGAATCGCGCGCCGCATCGGGGCCGCCTTGTGTCGCGCTCTTGCCGGGAGCACCGGCTGCCGGCGGCGGTGTGCCGCCGAGTTTCTGATCGATGGCTGCGATCTGCTGCTCCAGGATCGGGCGCACGTTGTCAGGCGGATTCAGCGCCAAGAGATTCGAGAACCGCTCGCGAGCGAGACGCAGATCGCCTCGTCGCAACGCCGCCGCAGCTCCGTAGAACTGTGCCTTACCGGACTTCGGATCGAGCTCGAGCGCTTTCTCCAAATACTGTCCGGCGCGACCCTCCAGCTCTTTTTCGTCCAGCAGGACGAGCGCTTCGGCCATGCCGACCAGCGCTTCGGCATTCTTGCCGCCGGCCAGCCGGTCCGCGCGCTGGTAGGCACGTTCGGCGAGCTCGTACTGTTCGAGCACGGCGTACGAGCGGCCGAGCATGAGCCAGCCCTCGAGGTCGCCCGGATTCTTTTCGAGACGGCGTGCGAGGTTCGCAACCATGCCCTGCGGGGTGCCGGAGGCGTCCGGTTTCTGCCAGGACCAGTTGCTCCACACGGCGTAGAGCCCTGCGGCTCCGAAAATGAGCACGCCGGTGGCGGCGAATGCTGCCCAGACAGCGGGCTCGGGGCCGCCGCGCGGGCGCTTCAGCAACGGAATGACGACCACGCCGACCGCGGCGATCGTCAGCACGATCGCGACCAGGATGAAGGTGGTCATCAGCGACCCGCTTCCTTTTCGAGCGGGGGATCGTCTTCGAGCGGCTGATCGTCCTGCGCGACGAGCGCCGAACGTTGTCTCAGGATGCGCACGGCGATGAAGGCCCCCACCAGCAGCAACACGGTGGGGCCGAGCCACAGCCACATGTTCCGCGCCGAGAACCGCGGTCGGAACAGGATGAATTCACCGTAGCGCGCGACCATATAGTCACGGATTTCGTCGTCGGACTTGCCCTCGACGATCATCTCGCGCACTTCGTTGCGCAACTCGCCGGCCAGCTCCACCGGCGAATCGGCAATCGACTGGTTCAGGCACTGCATGCACCGCAGCTCGTGCGTGAGTTTCTGATAGCGCTCCTGCAGAGCCGGATCGGGAATGACGGTGGGGTCGATCGCCGCGGCAACCCGCATGAACGCGAGCCATGAGAAGGCCACGAGCGCAAGGAGCAACGCGCGCCTCATGTGGGACCTGCCGCGGGCGCGGCGTTGATTTTTGGTTCGAAGTCCCGCTTCCAGATTTCCATGTCCAGCGGGCCCACGTGCTTGTGAACGATGATGCCCTTCGCATCGATCAGGAAAGTTTCGGGGGCGCCATACACGCCCAGATCGATTGCGAGGCGCCCCTGCTTGTCGATGGCCACCTGCTCGTAGGGATTGCCGAGCTGCGCGAGCCAGTCGAGCGCGAGTGCATCGTCATCGCGCCAGTTCAGGCCGATGAGAGGCACTTGCTCGAGCTGCTGGATCTGCATCAGCGCCTGATGCTCCACGCGGCACATCGGGCACCACGTGCCCCACACGTTCAGCACATAGGGTTTGCCCTGGAGCGCCGTGGAAGTGACGTTCGAGCCGGGATTCGTGAGGCTCGGGAGCTTGAATTCGGGGGCGGGCTTGCCGATGAGCACGGAGGCAATGAAGTGCTTATCCGGCGCGCGCTTCACGGCGATGAAGAGCACGCCGGCCAGCGCGACGAACACGATGAGCGGGACGATGAAGCGGGTCTTCATCATCCGGATTTGCCCTTGGCGAGCGCCGCGTTCCCCGCGACGACGCCCGCTTCATCCGCCGCTTCGCTGCGCGCGGTTCGATACCGTCGGTCTGAGGCCGCAATGCCGCCGCCCAGCGCCATGATGAAGGCGGCAATCCACACCCAATTCACGAGCGGACGCAACTGCACGCGCACGCTCCACTTGCCGGCACCGAGGTCCTCACCGAGCGCAATGAGAATGTTCGTGCCGCGATCGGTGCCGATGCCGGCTTCCGTCTGTACGGAACGTTGCACCCAGTACTGCCGCTTCTCCGGATTCAGCGTCATGAGGGGCTTGCCATCGCGGCTCACCACGAACTGGCCGCGCACCGCGTTGTAGTTGGGGCCTTCAGCGGGCGTGAGGTTCACGAAGTGAATCTGGTAGTCGCCCTGCTCGGCCTTCTGACCCGGCGCGAGCGCGATGTCGCGCTCGTTCGTGAACGACTCGACCGCCGTGATGCCGATGACCAGCACGGCGAGACCGATGTGTGCCACCGTCATGCCGAGGACACCGCGCGAAATCGTGAGCTTGCGCCGCCAGCGGTCGATGGGGTCGATGAGCGATGTCAGGACGATCCAGAAGGCAAGCGTGAAGCCGACCGGTGTGAGCACGCGCGATCCGCCCCAGATTCCGAATGAAACGGCGAGCGCGAGAACGATTGCGACTCCCAGCGTGACGAGCAGCGTGCGCTGATGCTCGCTCAGGCGGCCGCGCTTCCAGCTCGACATGATGCCGAGTGCAACGAGCGCGAGCAGCGGCACCATCGGCGTCGCGAAGCTTGGATTGAAATATGGTGTGCCCACGGAGAGCGTCGGCATCTTCAAGGCATCCGCGATCAGCGGCGCCATGGTTCCGCCGAAGACCACTGCAAGCGCGATCACCAGCAAGATGTTGTTGAAGAGCAGGAAGCTCTCGCGTGACGTGAACTCGAAGCCCGCCTGCGATTTCAGCAATGGCGCGCGCCATGCGTACAACGTGAGCGCGCCACCGATGATGATCAGCAGGAACGCGAGAATGAACACACCGCGCGTGGGGTCCGCCGCGAATGAGTGCACGGAAACGGTGACGCCGGAGCGAACGAGGAACGTGCCCAGCAGGCTCAACGAGAATGCGAGGATGGCGAGCAGCAGCGTCCAGCTCTTGAAGAGACCGCGCTTGTCAGTGACGGCGAGCGAATGGATCAGCGCCGTTCCGGCGAGCCAGGGCATGAAGGACGCGTTCTCCACCGGATCCCAGAACCAGTAGCCACCCCAACCGAGCTCGTAGTACGCCCACCAGCTGCCGAGCGCGATGCCCATGCCGAGGAAGGCCCACGCGGACGTCGTCCAGGGCCGCGTCCAGCGCGCCCAGGTCTGATCCATCTTGCCTTCGAGCATTGCGGCGCCGGCGAATGCGAAGGCGACCGCGAAGCCGACGTATCCCGTATAGAGAAGTGGCGGATGAATCGCGAGCGCCGGGTCCTGCAGCAAGGGGTTCAGGTCCTGGCCGTCCGGTGCTGCGGGCTCGAGACGCAGGAATGGGTTCGACGTCGCGAGCGTGAACAGCAGGAACGCGAAACTCACGAAGCCCAGTACGCCGAGTACGCGTGCACCGAAGCGTTTCGGAAGTCTCAACACACCGACAGAGACGGCGACCGTCCAACAGCCCAACAGGAAGATCCACAAGAGGAGCGAGCCTTCATGCGCCCCCCACACTGCGGCGATCCGGTACACCATCGGCAGCGCGGAGTTCGCGTTCTGCGCGACGTACTTCACCGAAAAATCGAGATTGATGAACGAGGCCATCAGGCAGCCGATGGCCGTGACGACCATGACGAACTGTCCGGCGACGGCTGGCGTCACGGCCGCCATCCATCGCTCGCGCCCGAATTGCGGCCCGAGAATGCCGAAGAACGCCTGCAACGCTGCGAGCAGCATCGCGAGGATCAATGCGAAGTGGCCGAGCTCGGGAAGCATCAGGTCCCCGCAGGCGATGGAGCCGGCGCCTGCGCCGGGGGTGGGCTTTCAGACTTCGCGCCGCCTTCTGGCACGTACGCCTCGCCTTTGTTCTTCAGCGAGCGCGCCACTTGCGGCGGCATGTATTTCTCGTCGTGTTTCGCGAGCACTTCGTCCGCGACGAAGATGCCCTGGCCGTCGATGCGACCGTGGGCGACGACGCCCTGCCCTTCACGGAAGAGGTCCGGCAGCACCTTGTCGTACTTCACGGGAAGCGTGTGCTGGAAGTCCGTCACCACGAAGCGTACTTCGAGGCTGCCGGGCGTTCGCTGCACACTGCCCTTCTCGACCATGCCGCCGAGGCGGAAGCGCTCGCCTGGCTTCACTTCGCCGGCCGCGACCTGCGACGGGTCATAGAAGAACATCACGTTCTTCTCGAACGCGGTGAGCGCGAGCGCGCCAGCGATGCCGACGCCGGCCAGGATGCCGAGCACGAGGAACAGGCGGCGTTTGCGGGCGGGAGTCATGTCGTGTCCTTCATGGCCACTCGCCGGCGCGCTTCAGTGCGTGCGCGCTGCAGGGCACGGCGAGCCCACACGATGTTCAGCACGATGGCGGCAAGCACCAGCGCGTACGAGGGCCACACGTAACGGGCGTATCCGCCCATCGCAAAAAACTCTTCGAGGCTCATGCGCTGACGACCTCGCGAATCCAGGCGGCTGAGCGTTCGCGGCTCAACACTTCCGCCCGCAGGCGCGTGAGCAGCAGCGCCACGAACAGCAGCGTGAAGCCGAGAAACATCATGAGCAGCGGGATGAGCATGTCGAACGGCATGGTGGGCTTGGAGAGCTTCATCACGGACGCCGTCTGGTGCAGCGAGTTCCACCACTCCACGGAATAATGAATGATCGGCACGTTCACCACGCCGACGATGGCGAGCACCGCGCTGACGCGGTCCGCACGTTGGACGTCGTCGATCGCCGCGCGCAGGCCCATGTAGCCCAGGAACTGGAACAGCAGGATGAGCTCGAACGTGAGTCGCGGATCCCATTCCCAGTAGGTTCCCCACATCGGCGCGCCCCAGAGCGATCCCGTGGCGAGCGCGGCGAACGTGAACGATGCGCCCATGGCGGCACAGCTTGCGGCCACCGCGTGCGCCACCTTGATTCTCCAGATCAGACCGACGGCCGCTGAAATCGCCATCGTCGTGTACACCATGAGCGACATCCAGGCGCTCGGCGCGTGCACGTACAGAATGCGGTAACCCTCGCCCTGCTGGTAGTCCGGGCTCGCATATATGAGGCCGCCGTACAGCCCGCCGAGGATCAGGAGCGCCGCGGGCCACGCGAACCACGGCGTGAGCCTTGCCGCGAGGGAATAGATGTAGGGCGGCGATCCGAGGCGATGGAACCACGTCCAGGCCATGACTCTGTTACTCCAGACTGATGCGCACAGCCGCCGCGGCGGCGAGCGGGGCCAGGGTGATGCCGAGTACGGCGATGGCGGCGAGAAGATACAGCGGCGCCGCGAAATCCTCGCCTTCGATGGCGCGCTGGGTGGCGCTGGAACCGAAGATCAGCACGGGAATCACGAGCGGTAGCGTCAGGATCGAGAGCAGCACGCTGCTCCGGCGCACCCCGAGCGTGAGCGAGGCTCCAATGGCGCCAACCAGGCTAAGCGCGACGCTGCCCAGTGCAATCGATACTACGATTCCGGGCACCGATGCGGCGGGCACGCCGAGCGAGAGGCCGGCAAGCGGCGCCATCACCGCGAGTGGCAGGCCGGTGAGGAGCCAATGAGAGGCGGTTTTCGCGAACAGCAGCCACGTGAGGGACTGGCCTGAGAGTGCGTACTGTTCCAGCGTGCCGTCGTGCGCGTCGTCGCGGAAGAGGAATTCAAGCGCGAGCAGGGATGACAAAAGCGCGGCAACCCACACGACGCCCGGTGCCACGACACGTAACTGCGACAGCTGCGGAGTGATCGCGAGCGGGAACAGCGTGGTGACGATGGCAAAGAACACGAGCGGCTGGAGCAGCTCGCCCGGCCGCCTGAACGCGAGACGAAGGTCGCGCGCGAGCACCAGCCGCGCCGCCTCCAGCGCCGGCGTCGTTTCATTCACCGATTGACTCAATGCTGTCGCGTTCATCCCGCTTCAATCAAACAGACCGGTCAGCTCTCTTTTTGCGAACCTGATTCGACCTACTCGTCCGCATCGCTTCATATCGCTTACCTCCATGATCATGCTGGAGCGACTCTTTCTCCATCCTCATGCCACCAATTGCATCCTTCGCACCGTCAATCCCTGAATTCCCAACTCATGATGAACCGCCGCGATCACCATCCCGCCCTTGCCAACCTGCTCCTCGATCATCCGACAAACCAACCCCTGTCCCGCCGTATCCAGATTCGTAGTCGGCTCATCCAGCAACCACAGCGATGTCCTCAATAATCGCAGCCCGGCAAGCGCCACTCGCCTCTTCTGCCCCGCAGACAACGTACGCGCCGCGCGATCGCGCCATTCATCCGCGCCCACATCGTCGAGCGCCTTGTCGATGTCGCTCGCGCTGAGTCGCCGCCGAACTCCAATCCAGTAGTGCAAATTCTCGCGCGCATTCAGATCCGCCTTGAGGGGCGGTTCGTGTCCTACGTATGCGATCTGCGCGTGATACGCGCGCAGGTCCTCGCGAATGTCCTGACCGGCCCACAACACGCGGCCTTCCTCGGGATAGATGAGTCCGCTCAACGTACGCAGCAGAGTCGTCTTGCCCGCGCCGTTCGAACCGGTGAGCTGCAGAACCTCGCCGCTCCGAAGCTCGAGACTCACACCGCGCAGAATGTGCCGGTCGCCGCGCCACAGGTGCAGCCCCTCGCCTCGCAGACCCAGATTCGACATGACCCCCCGACGGCCGTCGTGCCAGCGCGCAAGTCTCGCAAAGTCAGTGGCTTAGCGCCATCCTCGGGAGTGTCTTCCGGCGGCGTCAAAGGGCGTCGCTTCTGTAGAATGCGCGGCCTCCCACACCCCGGAACGGGTTCCGGGCTGGACACACCTCATGACGCACCCGCTGACGGTGCTCATCGTTGGCGGTTACGGCACTTTCGGCGGGCGGCTCGCGCGACTCCTGAGCGACGTGGAGCGGCTCACGCTGCTGATCGGCGGACGTTCGCTCGAACGGGCGCAGCAGTTTTGCCTGGCGGAGTCGAGTAGCCCACCGCGCCAAGGCGCGCAGTTGCGGGCCGTGCATTTCGATCGTGACGCAGATATCCCGTCGCAGCTTCGCGCTCTGGCACCCGAGATTGTCGTCGATGCTTCGGGGCCATTTCAGTCGTATGGCGATCGTCCGTACCGGCTCGTCGAAGCGTGCATCGAATCTGGGGTGCATTACCTGGACCTCGCCGACAGCGCGGAATTCGTTTGCGGGATCGACAGCTTCGATCAGCGTGCGCGGGCGCGCGGTGTGTTCGTACTGTCTGGGGTTAGTAGCTTCCCCGTACTAACGGCAGCGGTCGTGCGGCGGCTGTCTGCGGACATGGCGCGCGTCGAAATGATCACGGGTGGCATCGCGCCGTCGCCGTTCGCGAATGTCGGGCTGAACGTGATTCGTGCGATCGCCGGGTACGCCGGCAAGCCGGTTCGTGCGCGGGGACGAGTTGCTCATGCATTCACGGACACGATGCGCTACACGATTGCCGCACCCGGACACCTGCCACTGCACTCAGTTGAGTTCTCGCTCGTCGATGTGCCGGACCTGCAGCTGCTCGCGCAGTTGTGGCCGGAGTGCAGGTCGGTGTGGATGGGCGCGGGGCCCGTACCTGCTATCTGGCATCGGCTGCTTCGAGGGCTTGCGTGGCTCGTTCGGTTGCGACTGCTTCGTTCGCTATCGGCTTTGTCCTCGACGATGTACTGGGCGATCAACCGCTTCAGTTGGGGCGAGCATCGCGGCGGCATGTTCGTTCGCGTCTCCGGCGTCGGTGCCAAGAGCAAGCGCATCGTGCGCTCGTGGCATCTGGTTGCGGAGGGCGAGTCGGGGCCGCTCATTCCTTCGATGGCCGCGGAAGCCATCATTCGCAAGTATTCGCGCCATCCGTCGACGATCGTCGATGGTGATCTGGCCTCCAGTGGCAGCGGCGCTGACGTCGCGGTTCTTCAGGTCGCAGGGGCGCGAGCGCACGCATCGCGCACATCGCCCCATCCTGGTGCCCGTCCTGCTGTGCGTGAGCTCGAAGTCTCTGACTACGAGCCGTTGCTGGCTCGTCATTCGATTTCCTTTGGCGCACGCGACGACTCGCCTGATGCGTTACTCGGGATGCCTCTCTATCAACGCATCCTCGGCCCATGCTGGCATGCGTTGCCGGAATCACTGCGTCGCATGCACTCCGTGCGCGTTACCGCTACGACTGCTGGTCGCGCGAACGTCACTCTCGGCAAGGGCTGGCTCGCATCGCTCATCGCCTCCGTGATCGGCTTCCCCCACGCAGGCACAGACGTCCCCGTCGAAGTTCGTTTCGATGTCGCACGCACTCAGCACGGCTACCGCGAAACCTGGACCCGCCGCTTCGCTAACCGCCCCTTCCGCAGCGAGCAATTTGCGGGCAACGGGCGCTTCGACCGCCTCGTCTGCGAACGCTTCGGCCCTTTGACGCTCGCTCTTGCACTCGTCTTCGCGGATTCGCGTCTGCACTTGGTAGTCCGTGGCTGGTCCTTCCTCGGCATTCCCCTGCCCCGTGCCCTCGCTCCTCACTGCGACGCCCATGAATCCGAACACAACGGCCGCTTCCACTTCGACGTCGCCATCTCCCACCGCTGGACCGGTTTGATCGTCCACTACCGCGGCTGGCTCATGCCTGTACTATGAGCGCCCCCGTATGACTCAGCCGCCTGGGTGGCGAAACTGGTAGACGCAAGGGACTTAAAATCCCTCGGGGGAGACCCCATGCCGGTTCGATTCCGGCCCCAGGCATTCAGACGACGCCCAACGATCCAGCGGAGAGCGGATGTCGAGTAGAGCGCGGTTCGTCCTAGGGACATTGCTGGCGACGGTTCTATATATCGTCGGTCGCGTGCTCCTGTTTGCATTTCTCGCGCGCGTGATTCCCATTGATTGGTGGAGAGCCCTCTTTCAGGCCGAAGGAACTGCGCTGTTTGCGCGCTCTATCATCCTGGTAGCACTCAGTTCCGCGACTATCGCGTTCGCGGTTGCCTGTTTGTTGGTGCGCATCGTGAACGAGCGGACATTTACTGCCGCTTGCATGGTCGGGATATTTAGTTTGGCCTTTGGTCTCCTAACGCTCCCACTGCTGCCTGCACCTCTCTACGGCCGATGGCTGCTTCAAGCTTCGATTGGACACCTGGTCGCGGCCGCTGCTGTTCCGTTGGCGATGTGGCTGCTACAGACGTGGATTCCAGCGCACAAGCCCCAGACTCCGACCGAGGAAAGCAGCTAGCGCGCGAGCTGGCGGCAGCGAGCTGGCGTCAGTCCGAGCAGGCGAATGAACGCGCGCCTCATGACGTCGACGCTGCCGAAGCCGGCGGCAGAGGCCACGTGCTTGAGGCCGTGATTCGTGCATTCGAGCTGGCGGCGCGCCGCTTCGACGCGCATGCGGAGCACGTATTGCGAGGGCGTGGTGCCGACCTCGCGCGTGAACACGCGCTCGAAATTTCGGACGCTCATCGACATCCGCTCCGCAAGCCGCGCGACGGACAGCCGCGAGCGCAGATGTTCCGCAATCCAGATCTGCAGCTCACGAATCGATGCCATGTCGGACGCCTGCGACGAGAGCGAGACGCTCACCTGCGGCTGTCCACCCGGGCGTCGCAGAAACAGCACCAGCTCGCGTGCAGCTTCATGCGCGAGCCCGGCACCGCAATCCTCCTCGACCCACGCGAGTGCCAGATCGATGCCCGCCGATATGCCGGCGCAGGTGTAGATGTTTCCGTCCTTCACCCACAGTGGTTCGTGCTCGACGCGCACCTCAGGGTGGCGAGCGGCCAGCTCACGCCCGAACTTCCAGTGCGCCGTCGCCCGTCGTCCGTTCAGCAATCCCGCCTCCGCGAGGAGGAACGCACCGACACAAACGGCGCCGAGTCGCCGCACTTCTTGTGCCTTCGCTTGCAACCATGCCGACAGCGCTGCATCCCGCACGGAGCGGGAGCCCAGGCCGCAAACGAGCAGCACGGAGTCGCACGCACCTGCAACTTTCGTGAAGTGATGTCGCGCGATGAAGGTCAACGCACCTCCCTCACCCTGAACCTTCAGGTCATCTCCACTCGTGACGACTTCGAGTGTGTAGATGCTGCGGCCCGCCAGTCGATTGACCGAGTTGAATACCTGCAGCGGGATCACGAGGTCGAGCTCGTCAACCGGAGGCACCGCCACGACGACGATTCTTCGACTCGCCGTCTCACGACGCGCGCCAGATTTTTCGGACGTGGCTCTCTTCGCGACGGTTGCCATACGTTCGCGCAACTATGCAGCGACGCCAAAACGCTCCGCAAGGCGCGCGAGCACTGATGGCGGATCGCGTCGCATGTGTGTCGCAAATCGTCGCGTCGCGCTTCGTACGATGATGCCGACGCAACGGTTTCCAGAACCGATCATGAAGTATCGCTTGCTGATCATCGTGAGCTTCGTTCTTTTTCTCGGCGCAGCGTTGCCGACGTCGCTCGTTGCTCAGGCAGATCGTGGTCCGTATGCGCGCATCGCCATTCTGCGCCCGCATGACGGCGACACCGTCGACTTCGAGGCCGGATACATTCGTCATCTCGAGTGGCATGCCCAGGCGCGGGACGATTGGAGCTGGTACGGCTGGACCGTATGGGCTGGCGAGCGTCAGCGCTGGTTCGTCTACGCCACCTTCGGACATTCGGCCGCAAGCCTCGACAAACCGGTCGCGCCGGCCGAGGACGAGCGCGACAACATCGCCAATGTCACTCCACACGCGCAGTACCTGGGAAACGCGGTATACGAATACCTCCCAGCGCTTTCGCGCGGCGCTGGAGAACCGCAGGCCACCCCGCGACTCGAGCTCACGACAGTGGATCTCGTGCCGGGCGGAGAGAAAGCCTTCGAAGCGGCTCTACGTGCGCGGCAGGCCACACTTCGGGGCGAGACACTCTGGTATCGCCTGGTCGCCGGCGGCCCGACTCCGCGCTACGTGCGCCTGCGCGCGCGCTCGAGTCTGTCCGCGATTCTCGAAGAGCAAACCGAGCAGGCCTTGCCGGACAAGCTCCAGGCGTTGATCGCGAAGACCACAGTCGAGATCCTCAACCTGCGACCCGCCATGTGCTATGGCGTGTCCACGCCGGAGCAGCTGCGCAGCGTTCGCTGAAATGCCCGGGCCCTTGATGTCACCGCCGGTGAATGGCTCGCCGTGTCGATCATCGTTATCGGCGTCACGATCGTGGTCTGGAGACGTTGAGTACACTATCCGCCTGTCTGCGGACGATAGTCATTTCAGCAGGAGGCGTGATGTTCCGGTTCTGGATTGCGGGCCTCGTGTTCGCAGGGGCGTGTGTCGAGGCTGCCCCACTCACGGAAGACAGTTGTTCGGTGGTCGCCACCAATGCAGGCGAGAAGCCCACCGTTCGTGACGTACCGGGTCTCAGCGTGCTGAGCCTGCGTCCGGATAATCCCCTGGTCATGAACGCCGTGGACGGAGTCACCATCAACGGGATCATGTGCTGGCGATCGGAAGCGAAACTCACCGAGAACGACTATCTCGCGACCGACGCCGGGTTTCCTCTCTACGTCAGGACCGACTACGGGGACGAGTCCCAAAACCGCACGCTCGCCCTCGAGCGCATCGACGGCTCTTTCCGCATTCGCCTGGTGAGCGGCCCCGGTCTGTCCGCGGCGGAGAAAGAGGAGCTCAAGCAGCTGGTGGCGCTCTATACCGCCAGAGTGGCGGACCGTTCCCGCACGACAGGCGACGTAACGCCGTTGTCTGCCAACGCGCCCGCCGATCAGCCGCACACCATCTCCGACGAGAAGATGCAAGCATACGAGGCAGCCATCGCCCCGTATGTCGCGAAGGCGAAGCAGAGCTGGCCCGAGGCGAGGCGTCGCTTCCTGGCAGGACTGCCGTCCGGCCATATCTTCTTCGTTACCACTCGCCTGCACGATCAGCAGGGCCGGTGGGAGACCGTTTTCATTCGCGTGCAATCAATCCGGGACGGCGTGATAAGCGGGCTCGTCGCGACGAATCTGCAGCTCCTCCAGACGCACAAGTTCGGCGATGCCTATTCCTTCCGCGAGGACGATCTCGTGGACTGGACGATCTCCCGGCCCGACGGCTCGGAAGAAGGCAACGTCGTCGGCAAGTTTCTCGACACCTACCGGTCTTGACGAGGGAACGATCCCACACTCGGACAGTTGTCCTTCGACAAACAGGAGGCAACCATGGCGACACAACGGGCAATGGACGAGGTCGCGATCCGGGAGCGAGTCGACAAGCTGGTGGCAGCGATTCGCGCCACGGACCTCGAGGGTGTGAAGCCGATCTACGCTCCGGACATCGTGTCGTTCGACATCGTGCCACCGCTGCGGCATCTGGGCGCAGAGGCGCAATGGAAGAACTGGGCGGACGTTTTTAGGGCATACCGGCGGCCGCTGGGTTATGAGGTTCGCGACCTCACGCTCACTGTCGGCGATGACATGGCATTCGGGCACAGCCTCAATCGGATCACCGGTACGTTACAGAACGGGAACAAGACCGATTTCTGGCTCCGCTGGACCTCGTGCTGGCGCAAGATCAATGGCAACTGGCTCATCGTGCACCACCAGGCGTCAGTGCCGGTCGATTTCGAGAGCGGCAAAGCGTTGCTGAATCTCCTGCCCTGACGATCACGGCCTGGCGCTCTGGCGCAGTACATCCTTGCGGATCTTGGCCACGACGTGCGTGTGCGGATCGACGACCTCGGCGATGTCGTACTGAATGTGGTTCGTCAGTACGGTGGCAATCCGGAGCTGCCGGTGTAGTGATCGTTCTCGTGCTGGATCTCCAGTCGTGCGACGGAAGATCCACCCGAGTATGTAGTCGTGACCTCCCACTCGCCATCGACATCATTCTTGTCGGCAGCGAAAGCACCGTGGATGTGCAAGAGCGCGAGGGCCAGCAGAACACCGAGCACGTTTTTCACAGGTCACCTCTCGTCCGGTGTGGAGGCGCCAACTCTAGCAGTGCGCACTTGCGCGCCTTCCCCGACTACTGTAATCAAGGTCCCGCGGACAAGCCGTCCGGCGCAGAACGACAATCCGGAGGCTGTTGAATGGAGCTGACGAGCCCACTGCCCGCCGCGCTCGAAACCGTCGAGAGCTGGGATGCGGACACCCGTGTCATGGTTGCCAGCATCAAGGCGCTGAACAAACCTTTGCGAATCCTCGAAGCGGGCTGCGGCCGCGAATGGCCACTGAAGCTCACGGGCGTCGAATATCACCTCACAGGCATCGACCTCGACGCGGAGGCGCTGAAGGCTCGTCTCGAGAAGAAAGGCGACCTCGACGATGCCATCGTCGGCGACCTGTGTGCGCCGGGAATGATCCCCGCCGGCTCGTTCGACGTGATCTACAGCTCCTTCGTGCTCGAGCACCTCTCCGATGCGGAAGGCGCGCTCAAGAGCATGATCGATGGATTGAAGCCCGGGGGTCTGCTACTGCTGCGCATTCCGGACCGTTACTCCGTTTACGGATGGACTTCGCGCTGCACGCCGTTCTGGGTGCACGTCGCGTACTACCGGCTGATCCTCGGCCGCCCCAACGCCGGCAAACCCGGCTTCGCGCCCTATCCGACCTACCACCGCGAAGTGGTCTCGCGTGCGGGCATCCGTATATTCTGCGAACGACACGGCTGCGTGGTAACGCACGAGCACGCGCACACCTATTATCTGCGCGAAGGCCGCCTCAAGCTGGTCATGCGCCTCTACGCGCTCGCCCTCTCCGCGCTCTCCTTCGGCCGCCTTGCCTGGCGGCATAACAATCTCACCTACGTCATTCGCAAACGCTAATGAAAAAGGCCCGGCGGTCATGACCGCCGGGCCTTTCATGTCCTCTTGCGAAACGTGAACGCTTAGAGCTTGCCTGTCGCGCGCCAGCCGCCGTCCGCGTACTGCGTGCGAACGGATGCAACGTACGGCACCGGGCACACGATCGCGCGCATCTGCGTTTGTTTGTGGCTCTCCACGGTGGGCTTCTTCGAGCCGCCGCCCTCCTCGCCCCACACGAAGGTCACTTCGGTGCCGGGCTTGGCATACTGCGGATCCATCACGGCCAGCGTCAGCATCTTGCGCTCGTTGGAGCTGTAGCCGATCCAGGTGGAGAGACCGGCGAGCTTGCCGTCCTTCATCACGCGATCGAACGGATACATCGAATAGACCGCCGACGGCCAGTCGATGAACTTCGTACGCTCGGTCTCCTTGCCGAACTGAGACGCGAGCGACTTGATCACGTCCTCATCGTTCAGCTCGAGAGTCACCTTGATCTTGTGCGGCTGATTCGCCTTCTTCTCGAGCGCTTCGCGCCCGATGAACTGGTGATCGAACTTCACGAACGCCCCGTAACCGAGGTCGTACGGCGTGAGGTAATAGTCGTCGATGTTGTTCGAGTAGTAGCTACCCCCCAGCGATGCATTCCCTTCGAAACTGTTTGCGGCGAGCCACTCGCGGTACTTCTTCATCCGCTCGTCGCCCGAGTAGATCGCAGGCATCGGCGAAGGAATCCAGCCGGACTCCAGCGTATTCGAGGAATAGGCGCGCGCACCCACCAGACGCAGACCGAAATCCTTGCCCGCAGCAACGAGCGCATCCTTGACGAGCTCGCCGTCCTCGGCGGGCCCGAAGAGCTCGTACCCGGGCTGTCCGGCCATGCCATGACGAAGCGCCCGCACCGTCTTGCCGGCGAGAGTCACCTCGGCCATGTTGAAGAACTTCAGATCCGGAGGCGTCTTGCCGAGCGCCTTCTCCAGGATCTTCATCGCATTCGGGCCCTGCAACTGATAGCGGTACGTCTTGCGCGCGACCGGATTGGGGCGCGACGCAGAGCGCTCATCACGCTCGAACTTCACGTTGTAGCCGCCGGTGGTGCCGTGGTACTGCACCCAGTTGGCGACCGACGGCCGGCCGATCAGGTTGAAGAGATCCTTGTCGAGATAGCAGAGCACCACGTCGCCGATGACGTAGCCGTCCCAGCTCACGGGAACGAACTGCTTTGCCTTGTTGACCTCGAACCCCTTGAAGCTGTTGATGCCGAGGTCGTTGAGGAGCTTGAACGCATCGGGGCCGGACACGTAGAGGTCCGTCATGTGATACGACTGGTTGAACAGCACCGCGGTGTGCTGCCAGGCCCACTGCTCGTCGCGCCAGTTGGTGTACTCGGGCAGCTTCACGGGATACGGATTCGGGCCGCTCGGCGAGTTGCGCAGATGGTTGACCGGGCCGCCGTTCGCGCGCAGCAGCTCTTCGAGATTCTTGTGTGTCATCGGGTCTCCAATAGTGGTCGTCAGGTACCGTTGGACGCGCGGCTGAGCGCGAACCGTCCATTGGTTTCGCCGGCTGCCATGGGCAGCGCGGCCAGATTGATGCTTTCTTTCGCGGAGTTGGCGTGCTCACGCATGAGCGCTTCGGCGCGCGCGCTTTGTCCGCGTTCGAGCGCCTCGACGATGGCGTGATGCTGGCGATGGGCGTAGTGGAGCATGTCGTACATCTGCTCCAGGTTTCCCTTGTCGAACGCGAGCGCCTGCGGACCGGCGAACGGGATGCGGCTGTTGCGCGCCAGGGTTTCGGCGAGCAGAGCGCTGCGGGATTCCTGAAGAATCAGGCGGTGGAAGCGCTCGTTCATGTCCGCGTAGAGACCTTCGTCGTTCTCTTCCACGCGGCGCTTGCTGAGAATCGCGTCGCCGTCTTCGAGGCACGAGCGCAGCTCGCGCAGCAGCGCCTTGGACGCGCCCTGCTCTGCCACGCGCCGCGCGGCAAGGCCTTCGAGGACCGCGCGCAAGTCGATGGCATCGATGATGTCCGCGGATGTGAACGCGCGAACGACGTAGCCGCGCGTCTCGTGCTCGAGGAGCAGCCCTTCCTGCGCGAGCAGCGGCAGCGCCTGGCGCACTGGCGTGCGGGACACGCCCAGCCGGTCAGCGAGTGGCGCTTCGGCGACGCGCTGCCCGGGGGTCAGCTCGCCACGCAGAATCATTTCCCGAATCCGGACGATCGCCTGGCTGAGCTGGGTGTTCATAGGCGCGCGATGGTCCAGTTCAGGATCCTGAATGTCAACGTGGGATCCCGCAATCCCTCCAAGAGCCACTCCATCGACCACTGTGTGGCCGAAAGAGCATAACGGGATCCCGTCAGCCGGCGCGCCCCGGCCGACAGGTCAGCCCATCATTCGGGGACGGCCTCACCCGAGCCGCCCAGCTCCTTCGGAAAATCCTTGAGTTTCGGCAATCCGTCCCGGATCGGTAGCACGGTCTCGCCGTAGTTCACGTGAACGCCGGGCTTGAAGGTGACGGTCGGAATCGTGGCCGCATACACGTCGGTCAAGCCGAACGTGGGGTGCGCCGTCATCACGTGGCCGCCGCACTTGGTGCAAAACTGCCGATCGCTGGTGGGCGTCTTGCGAAATCGCGCCAGGTACGCCGCGCCCCGCGTCACCCGAACGTTGTCCGGCTTCCACAGTGTGAAGGCGTTGACCGGGCCGGCGGACCAGGAGCGACAGGATCTGCAGTGGCAGTAGCCCATCGCCTCCGGCGCGCCGGTGACCTCGATCTCCACCGCTCCGCAGAAACACGTCCCCGTGTGCACATCGCTCATGACCAATAGCCTCCGATTCAAGTGCGGCGACCATACGCCGCAATCTGGAAAACGTCATTCGCGGAGCAAAGCCGCCATTTTTCAGCGCCGGGCGATCACGATTTCGAGGTACTCGCTCGGCACCACGATCGACTCATCGCCGGACCGATTGAACTGTGCAAGGAGCGCACGCAGGTCACGCTCGAGCTCCGCCTGCCCTTCCGGGGTCAGTGCGGCGAACGCCTTCAGTACCGGTCCGTAGTACGTCCGGAAAATCTGCAGCCAGTGATCAGCGGAGCGATACCGGAATGCGAAGCTCCGCTGCGAGCAGCGGATCGTTGCAGCGCTGGCGCTGAACATCTCCGCAATGCGCTCCGGGACACCCCACAGCGCAGGCGACTTCGCACCCGGCGCCGGCGGCAGATGCTTGCCGATCGTCTTGAAGAGCTGGCCAATGAAGCCCTCTGGCGTCCAGTTGGCGAAACCGATCTTGCCGCCGGGCCGACAAACGCGACTGAGCTCGTCCGCTGCGCGCTGGTGGTCTGCGGTGAACATCACGCCGAAGGTCGAGACGACGACGTCGAACGTGCCGGTCCCGAAAGGCAGTGCTTCGGCATCGGCCGTGCGGAACGAAATGTTGAGCCGCTCGGCGGCTGCCCGCTCGCGCGCGCGTTCGAGGAGCTCGGGAACGTAGTCCGTGGCAATGACGTTGCACCAGCGGCGCGCGGCAGCCAGCGAGACGTTGCCGTTACCGGCTGCCACATCGAGCACGTGCTGCCCGGGGCGGATGTCGAGAGCCTCACACAACTCCTCGCCGACGATCTGGAGTGTCGTGCCGACGACGGCGTAGTCGCCTGACGCCCAGGCCGCCTGCTGGCGAGCCTTCAGCGCCTCAAGATCGACGGAATCGGCCCGCCGGACCGGACGTGCCGCAGGGATCGTGGCTTCTGCAGAGGTGACCATGAGAATTCTCCCGCTTCGGGTTGCTGGTGGGTTTGATCGACGGGCGCAACCCTAGCCACGCCGCGTGTGAGCGGGCGTGGAAGCCGGCGTGGAATTTCAGGAGGTGCTGTCGCTTCGCGGTTACGATGGTACTCATGAACAAGAAAACGGCAGTTCGAAGGGCGGTGGGTATTGCACCGTGGGCGGCAATCGCCTTGCTGAGCTCGTCTGGAGCTTCAGCCGCAGCGGCGGACTGCGACCGCGCGTGCCTCACCGGCATCGCAGAGAAGTATCTCGCTGCCATGCTCGCGCACGATCCGTCCAAAGCGCCGATCGCGCGCAACACGCGTTACACCGAGAACGGAGTGGATCTGCCGCTGCCCGATGGTTTGTGGCGCACGGTGGGCAGCATCGGCACGTATCGACTGTTCGTCGCCGATCCAAAGGAAGGCTCGGTGGGGTTCTTCATCAAGGCGCAGGAAAACGGCGCGCCCGTGCTGGTCGCCACGCGACTGAAAGTCGTGAAGCAGCAGATCACGGAGATCGAGAGTTATGCCTCGCGGCTCACCGCAACGATTGGCGGCAGCCCGAATTCAGCACCGCGGGTCGATCAGTTAGGTGACTCGCCGCGGCCGCAATTCCTCGCGACGATTCCACCCGACAAGCGACGCACGCGCGAACAGCTCGCAACGATCGTGAACACGTACTTCACCGGACTCGAGAACAACACGGGAGATGAGCCGCCGCCGTTCGCAGACGACTGCTTCAGGCTGGAAAACGGCACGCAGACGACCGGCCGGCCGGTTGAGCCCGGCGCAACGCCAGGGCCACTCAACTTCGGCTGCAAAGAGGCGTTCGGCCTCGGCTACTACCGCGAGGACACGAGGCTGCGGAATCGCCGCGTGCTCGCTGTGGATGAAGAGCGCGGTCTCGTTTACGCGGGTGTCTACTTCGATCACGACGCCGTGCTGCGCACGTATCATCTCAAGGACGGTCGCACGGTCACGGTGCGGAACACGGCGCCGTGGACCTGGGCGATCCACGAGATCTTCCAGGTCAACGCCGAGGGGCAGATCAGTCAGGTCGAGGCCATCCTGCTCGCCGTGCCGTACGGCATGCGTCCGGGATGGACTACGGGCGTGCACATGCCGAGCCCGCAGGCCATCCGCGACGGTTTCAAGGAATACTGAGCGCGCTTCACCAGAGATTGGCGATGGGTGCGCCCGTCTCGATGTAGGACTTCAGATTCGAGAGCACCATCGGCCAGCCCTTGCTGATGCTCGTGAGCATCTTCGGGTCGGAGGCGAGCTCATCGTGCGTCACCACGAGCCGCACGGAGTTGCCGCCGGCCGGCTCGATGTCGAATGTCACGCGCGAGGTCTTCTCCGCGTTGCCCTCGTCGGCTGGCCGCGACCACGTGAACACCAGGCGCCGCGGCGGATCGCTTTCGACCACTTTGCCGACGACGTCGACCGTGGCCGCCTGGTCGAGCTGGCGGTGCTCCCAGCGCGAGCCGGGCTTCCAGTCCGACACGTTCCGGTGCTTCCAGTATTGACGCGTGATCTCGCCATCGAGCAGCGCGTTCCACAGCTTCTCGGGTGTCGTGGCGATATAGATGATGTAAACGAAATCCGGCTTATGCATCGTCGTCTCCTTCCAGTCGTTTCTTGAGGTCGCGCAGCGCCTTGAGGCGATGGCGCTCGAATTTCTCGATCCAGCGTTCGTAGATTTCGTGGAGCGGCAGCGGATTCAGGTAGTGGAGCTTCTCGCGCCCGCGCCAGATCGTGGCGACGAGATTCGCCGCTTCGAGAAGCGCCAGGTGCTGCGTCACTGCCTGCCGGGTCATGTCCAGGTGCTCGCACAGCTCACCCAGCGTCTGGCCGTTCTGCTCATGCAGCTTGTCCAGCAGCCGGCGGCGGCCGGGGTCGGCGAGCGCCTTGAACACCTTGTCCACGTCTTCCATGGGCGAATGATATGCAAGTAAACACTTGCATGTGTATCGCCCATTGGAGAGAGGCCGCTAGAATGCTGGCGTCGATGGAGTGAGGATTTGGCTCATGCTCAGACAGGTTGTGTCGGTTCTGCTCGTGATGGCGGCAATCTCCTACGCCCACGCTGCCGACTTTCGCACGCTGGATTTCAACGCATCGTGCGACAACCTTCCCGCGCTCGAGGCGGCGCGAGGCTCGATGAGCTTCGACGAGCGCCTGCCATCGGGGTTTCAGTTCGCTTTTCGCGGCCGGGAGATGGAGCGCGATGTCGTCATCGCCTATGCCTGTCGCGACGGCCGCTTCTTCCGCGGGGCCTACATCTTTGCTGCGAAGGACGAAGCGGATGCGTCGGCGCTCTACAAGGCGCTGAAACAGCGAGTCACCCGCGAGCGCGGCGCGCCCTCCTTCGACTTCGCCTCGAATGAATATCGAAGGAAGATGCAGGGCATCGGCGCCACGTTGTCGCGAGCGGACACACAGGTGGCGTTCTGGAACAACGGCCACTCCGAGGCGCACGCATCGGTTGCCGAACCCTCAGGCGAGCGTGGCTGGCGCGTGAGTCTCAGCTACACGGCGGAAGACGCGGTGGATTGACCGCGGCGTCCAGCGACGCGAGCCGTGAACCGCTCACTCGACGACATGCTTCGTGAGGCGATGATCGCTCATCGCGCTGGCAGGCTCGGTGACGCGGAAAGCGCCTACATCGAAGTCCTTCGACAGCGGCCCGCGGATTCCCGGGCGCTGCACTTCCTCGGCCTGCTGTATTTCCATCGCGGCGAGCGCGAGCGTGGCATGGACCACGTGACCCGTTCTCTCGAGCGCGATCCCACGAATGCCCGCGCCTGGAACGCGCTCGGCGGTATGTTCATCGCGTGCAACCGTGGCGCCGAAGCGAAGGCCGCATACAGCGAGGCAACGAAGGTCGCGCCTGGCGGAGCGGAAGGCTGGTACAACCTGGCCATCTGCGAGCGCGACGAAGGCGACCTCGACGGTGCTATCGCTCATCTGCGCGAGGCCATCGCGCGACAGCCAGACTACTTCCGCGCGCACGAAGCGTTAGCGATGCTGCTCTATCAGCTCGGGCGCATTGACGAAGCTGCGAGCGTCTACCGTGATTGGGCCACACGGGACCCATCGAATGCCAAAGCGCGGCATATGGCCGCAGCCATGGCCGGCGCGAGCGAAGACCACGCCCGCCCCGGAGAACGGCCGCCCGTGCCAACTCGGGCCGCGGACGATTACGTGCGGCAACTCTTCGACGAAGCCGCCGCCGGATTCGACGCGAATCTCGAACGCCTCGCGTACCGCGCGCCGCAAGCGATTGTCACAGCGTTGATCGAGCGCGCTCAGCACACGCCACTCTCCAGCGTGCTCGATGCGGGTTGTGGAACGGGCCTGTGCGGACCGCCCATCCGGGGACATTGCCAGCACCTCGTCGGCGTGGATCTCTCGCCGAACATGCTCGCTCGTGCCCGCGACCGGAACTGCTACGACGAGCTGTTCGCGGCGGAGCTCACGGCATTCCTGCGCTCACGGCCTGAAACGTTCGATGCAGTGATCTCCGCCGACACGCTCGTCTACTTCGGCGCTCTGGAGCCAGTCTTCGCAGCCGCGTACTCGAGCCTGCGCGCTGGCGGTTGGTTCATCTTCACCCTGGAAGCGCTCGCGAGCGACGACGACTATCACCTCGAAGTCCACGGCCGATACGCTCACAGCGAAGCGTATGTGCGTCGTGCCCTCGCCGCGGCGAGCTTCGACATGGATGCGCTCACTCGCGACTCGCTCCGACAGGAGCGCGACCGAGACGTGCCCGATTACGTGGTGATCGCGCGCAGACCGTTGGTAGTGCCCGATGCGTGATCCGACTGCAGGAAATCGGCCACGACAGGAGCCAGAACCCTGGCGTCCACGTTATGGGTCTGGCCCTTCAGTGTCAGGTACGTTGAACCGGGAATTACCTTCGCGAGCGCACTAGCTACGGCGATCAGGCGCGGCTGTGTCTTCTGACCCGCCAGCACGAGCGTTGGCACTCTGACCTTGGCAGCACGATCGGTCGGCACGCGGAAGTCCCGCAGAATCGCGGCGTCGTACGGCAGCGTGTGCGCGACGGACTTCAGTTTCCGCCACACAGGGAACATGAGCCGCATCACCACCATGAAGATGGACGGCATGTTCACCATGTCCACCATGAAATAGCGAAGTGCCTCGGCGCGACGGTCAGCTGCAATGAGCTCCTTGAGATGCGCTTCGTGGTGCACGGGCGCCGACGAGTCGTGTGCCACGAACGGCGGCTCATATAGCACCAGCGTGTTCACATCGAGCCTGCTCGCCGCTGCTTCGAGCGCCAGCGCAGCGCCCGACGACAGGCCAAGAAGACTCGCCTCACCGCCCGCCTCGCCGATGAGCGCCTCGAGATCCTCGACTTCGCGAGCCACCGAGTACGGCTGCGTGTCGCCGCTCTCTCCGCGTCCGCGGCGGTCGTACGTGAAGACGGTGAAGCTCGACGCCAGCAGCGGCGCCAGCTTCGGCATCGGACCCATCGTCCGACTGCAGAGTGCGCCGTCCACGAGGATCAGCGCCGGGCCCCGACCCGTACGCGTATAAGAAATCGAGGTGCCGTCTCGCGAGGTGACCGTGGGCATGGAAGCCTCCTTGGTAGTAGTGAACCAAGGACGTGCGGGACTTCTCCATACCGACATGGGCCGCCGGAGTCAGTGAAAGGGAGACTGAGGAATGCGTGCTAAGTATCTGATCGGACTAATGCTTGGATCCGCGATGGCGTTCGCCCCCGCCTGGGGCCAGGACGCTCTGAAGGTGCGTCAGATCGAGAACGACGTGAACCGCTTGCAGCGGGAGGTCGACGCGCAGTCGAGGCGCATCGAGAATCTGGAGAGACAGGTGCGCGCGCCAGGTGCCGCGCCTTCCGCGGCGGTCCCCGATCCGGTTCGACGACCGGTCGAAAGCTCGCCTGCGTGGCTCGTGTCGACGAACTGGGATCGCGTGCGGCCGGGGATGAAAGACATCGACGTCATCGCCCTGCTCGGCCGTCCGACTTCCGTGCGCACGGAGCAGGACGGCAAGTCCCACACGCTGCTCTACGCGCTCGAGATCGGACCCAACGCCGTGCTCGCCGGCAATGTGCTGCTCGGCGAGTCCGGCGTGTCGCAGGTCAATAGGCCCGTCTTACGCTGACGACCGTTCCCAGCGGACGCGACGGAAGGCGTCGCATCTTTCAACGCCTTTCGTGCGCGCCAATCGAATCGCATGTCGAGGGCGGTACCGGGGCGCGCAGGAAGCGTGTTCCTTCCCGCGCTCCGTAAGAACTCAGCCGGTTGCTCGCTGTTGAGGCGCCGTTTCGAACTGCTCTTCCTCAGTTGATCCCTTGAGCGCCGTGGTCGACGAGGTGCCGGAGGTGATCACCGTAGTCACGCTGTCGAAATAACCCGCACCCACTTCGCGCTGATGCTTGGTCGCCGTGTAGCCCTCGGCCTCGGCGGCAAACTCGTCCTGTTGAAGCGCCACGTACGCGCTCATCTGCCGCGCGCGATAACCGCGGGCGAGCTGGAACATCGAGTAGTTCAGCGCATGGAATCCGGCCAGCGTCACGAACTGGAACTTGTAACCCATCGCGCCGAGCTCGCGCTGGAAGCGCGCGATGTCCGTGTCGCTCAGCTTCTTCTTCCAGTTGAACGACGGCGAGCAGTTGTAGGCGAGGAGCTTGCCAGGGAATTGGCGATGGATCGCCTCGGCAAAGCGCCGGGCTTCATGGATGTCCGGCACACCGGTTTCGCACCAGATCATGTCGGCGTACGGCGCGTACGCAAGTCCGCGCGCGATGGCGGCCTCGAGTCCTGCCTTCATGCGGAAGAACCCTTCCGAAGTGCGCTCGCGCGAAGTGATGAAGGGTGCATCGCGCGGATCGATGTCCGACGTCAGCAGGTTCGCGCTTTCAGCATCCGTGCGCGCGATGAGCACGGTGGGCACGCCACAAACGTCCGCCGCAAGACGCGCGGCAACCAGCTTGTTGATGGCCTCAGTGGTGGGCACGAGCACCTTGCCGCCCATGTGGCCGCACTTCTTGGCGGAGGAAAGCTGGTCCTCGAAGTGCACGCCGGCCGCGCCGGCTTCGATCATCTGCTTCATCAATTCGAAGGCGTTGAGCACACCACCGAAGCCCGCCTCGGCATCCGCCACGATGGGCTTGTACCAGTCGATGGTGTCCTGGCCCTCGGCGTGGTGAATTTCATCAGCGCGACGCAGGGCGCTGTTGATCCTGCGCACGACGTTCGGCACCGAGTCGGCCGGGTACAGGGATTGGTCGGGGTACATCTGGCCCGCGAGGTTCGCGTCGCCGGCGACCTGCCAGCCCGAGAGATAGATCGCGTCGAGACCGGCCCGCACCTGCTGCATGGCCTGGTTGCCGGTGAGCGCGCCGAGCGCATTCACAAACGGCTTCTCATGGACATAACGCCAGAGCTTCTCGGCGCCGAGCCGGGCCAGGCTGTGCTCCACGTGCACCGTGCCGCGCAGGCGGGCCACTTCCTCGGGCGCATAGGGGCGCTCGATACCGGCCCAGCGGGCGTCGTTGGTCCAGGTGCGGCGCAGATCGGCGGCAGACAGTTGGGTCATGTTCGCGAGTCTCCCCGGGTGTTCTTGAGGCCAGACAGGATAAACGCGCTGCCAGGAGAATTTGACGCTCAAAACTTCACACTGTTAATTTCACAACCTGCATTGCACAGCAACGGTCGCGCCCATGGCTACGATTCTGCGTAAGGGACATTTTCTGGGGGCCAAGCTTCGGGCCCTGCGCAAACGCAATGGACTGACACTGGAAGAGCTGTCGGCGCGCTGCATCGAGAGCGATGCGGCCACGGCACCGTCCGTCTCGTACCTGAGCATGATCGAGAGCAGCAAGCGCGCACCGTCGCCGCGGTTGCTCGAGATGCTTGCTGCCATATTCCAGCGCGAGCCGAGCTGGTTTCTGGACGAGAACGCCGACGTTGGCATCGACCGGGACGAGCGGCGACACGGGGGCGCCGAACGCATTCCGCTCGAGCCTTCCTTCCTGTTCGCCAAGGATGTGCTGCAGGCCGCGATTCCTGAGCTGCTCGCGCAGACCGGCACGAGTGGGCGGCAATTCGCGCACCTGCTCATCCGCTCACACCAGGAGATGTCGCGTAACGACTTTCCGGATCTGGAGCGCGCGGCGGAGACTGTTGGCGAGCGACGCTTCCCGCTGGACGTCGAAGACCTGATGCGCCTCTGCAGACGGCATGGGCTCAAGTTGCGCTGGTTCGAGCGCAAGCCGGTGCTTGCGCGGGACAAGGATCGCGAGGTGCGCAGCATGCTGCGCTCGTTCTTCGAGCCGCCGCACACGATTTATCTCAACAAGGCGTTGCGGCGCGATCCGGCGCGGCTGAAGTTCGATCTGGCGTCTCACCTTGCGCACACCGTTTTGCACGGGGGCGATGGCTTGAAGTCGGCGCATGCCACCGGGGGCGAGATGGGTGGCAGTCCGGAGAGCGGTTTGAGTCCCGCGGGGATGAATGCACAGGACGTGCTGCATGCGTGGCGTGATTTCGAGTGCACTTTTTTTGCCGGGGCGCTGCTGTGTCCGAAGATTCCGTTCCGGCGGTTTCTCACGCGCGAGCGGTATCGCATCGAACCCGGGGTGAAGCTCGATCTGACGCCGGCGGTGGTGATGAGGCGCATGACGAAGGTTTCGCCGTATCCGCACTGGCATTTCTTCGATGCCTATCCGCCAGGGTATCTGCGCGCGGTGTATCGCGGGAACGGGATTCCGCTGCCGTGGGGGAATCTGGCGCAGGTGACGGACCCCTGCCCTCACTGGGCGGTGTTCCGGATGATCGACGACAAGCGTGCGGAAAGCGGGTCGCAGATTTCGATTCTGCGGGATGGGGAGCGGTCGTTGCTCTACTGCTGTCATTCGTTGCGGACGCATGACATGGCGGGTAACCATCATGTGTTGTCTGTCGGGGTCGATCTGGCGCCTGCTTTGGAGTCGAACGGCGTCGATGCGGCGGAGCTGGTTGCCGGGCTGACCAACGAATGTCTGCAGCACCGCGGTGAAGCACGCATACCGAAGCCCACTGCTTCTGCGATTGCCATGGTCGCGAATGTGCTGAACATCGAGTGGCTGAAGGATGCCCTCAGCAATCCTGCGCGAATCATCTGCCCTCGGAGCAATCGTTGCCCACGCGCCGAGCGATGCGAAGGTGCACGACCTTCGCGCGCCCGCGAGATCACCGATATCCGCGCGGAGGTCATTGCGAGCGCTGAGCAACTACCGGAAGACGGCTAACGTTACTTGAGGGCCTGGTCGGCGAGGAAGACGTCGGTCAGGAGGGCGCGAAGGTGGATGGAGGCGTTGAGGTTGTCGATCAGGAGCGAGCTGATGGCGGGGCGGCTGAGGACCAGGCCGATGGCGCCGCGGGCTTTGCGGGCGTCATCGGTTACTGCTTCGATGAAACCGGCTGAATCGCGCGCGGTGGCTGCGGAAGCGGTGGTTAAAGCGAGGCTCAACAATCCGGCGAGGCCATCGAGCGCCGTATGCATGTTCGTCAGGGTCTGACGAACCTCCGACCCGGCATCGTCCTGCCGCCCCTGAGCGGCGTACGCCAGCAGATACTCGTATCCACGCTCGATGATTTCGATGCGTGCGCCAAGGTCGTCCGTTTCGCCCATCACGCAGACTTCCTGGTATGCGCTTCGTGATGCTCGACGAGCTCCTGCCGCGTGATCCAGCCCTTGATCATGGCGCGCAGGTACATGCGGTTCTCGGGAATGAGCGCGAAATAGATGTGGACCATCACCAGCGTCACCGCGGCCAGCGCGGCCAGCCCGTGAATGACGTAGATGAAACCCCACGTGTCCTGCGCAAGCAGATACGGATCCCGCTTCCACAGCGGCGTATCCATCTTCGCGAGCATGAATGCGCCCGTAATCGCCGCGCCCAGGATCATCAGTGTCATCGCGATATGCATGAGCTTTTGCGCGACGCTGTACTTCCCCACCTGCTTGCGCGCGAGCTCCTCGCTGGAAAACCACATCGTCCTGAACCGCTGCCAGATCAGCGACCGCACGATGTGAAACAGCACGAGCACGATCAGCACGATTCCAGTGATCCAGTGAACGACTACCCAGTTGAACTTCACACCCAGCACGGGCAGGAGTCCGGTGGCCATGAGCGTCAACACCGCCACCGCCGTGAGCCAGTGGAACAGCCGGTCGATGCCGGCATGCCGCTCCACTCTTCCGGCAGGAGTCGGTTCTGCCGAAGCAGGAATCGCCGGCGAATCCATCACAGTAGCCATGATTACGCTCCGCGCTTCCCGCGCACGACCTTGTAGAGCACGTGGCCGACGATCACCACGAGGCCGATGCCGAAAGCCACAGGCAGAAGGTCCCACGAGATGCCTTCGAGCACGCGCTGCCCCCACACGTCATGGCCGGTTCGAAAGAGATCCATGGTCAACCCTCGTCACGCGTCACGGATGGCGCGACGGACCAGGTTCTCCATCAGCGGCACCTTGAACTGGTTGTACTTGAGCGTCGTTGCGCCCTCGACGGCGGCTCGCCCCGCGCGAAACGCAACTTCAGCGCTCTTCTCATTGCCTGCGACCATCTGCTCCACGTCGGTGAGCCGGCGCGGCACGCATTCCACAGCGCCGCACGTCACGCGAATGCTCTTGACGGTGTTGCCCTCGAGAATCATCGCCGACGCGACACTCACCAGGGCGAAGTCCCACGTGTTCCGGTCCGTGATCTTCTCGTAATAGAACTTCGCGCCCGCCCAGATCTTGGGATAGCGGACTGCAGTGAGCAGTTCGCCGTGCTTGAGCACGGTCATGCGCTGGATGTCGTTCGACGGCCCGATGAAGAAGGACTCCGCAGGTACGACACGCTCGCCTGAGGGCCCGCGAATCACCATCTGCGCATCGAGCGTCACGGACGCCGTTCCCATGTCCGAAGGCGACACGGCGATACAACGGCTGGCGCCGAACAGACAGTGCTCGCGGTTCTGCCCTTCCGGTGTGTCCGCGTAGCACGTGATGCCGCCGGCGCGATAGCAGCTCACGCCGTACCGGTAGTACCAGCAGCGCGCGTCCTGACACAGATTCCCACCGAGCGTGCCGGCATTGCGGATTTGCGGACTGGCGACGCGGCTCGCCGCCGACGCAAGCAGTGAATACTTCTCGCGCACGACCGGTGACTGCTCGATCTCCGTCAGCGTCGTGAGCGCGCCGATCTCCAGCCCCTCCGCCGTTTCGCGAATGCCGGCGAGCGCCTTGATTCCCGCCAGCTCGATGACAGCCTTGGGTCGCTTCGTGCGGTCCTTGAACCAGTCGAAACTGTCGTTGCCCCCAGCCAGAAACCACGCGCCGTCGCCGATGCGTTTGGCGAGATCGATGGCGCTGTCCACCGTGTCCGGCTGGTACAGCTCGAAGTGCGGCATCATGTCCCGGTGCATTGAGGCACTCCTACGCCGTGTGGATCTGCAGCGGCCCGTGAGCCGGCGGCAGTTTCGCGATGGCGCTGATGATCATGTCGGGCCGGATCGGCGTGCGATTGAAGATGTACCCGCCGAGCGCATCCGAGATCGCGCAGACGAGCGCCGATGCGGCCGCGCCCAGCGGCGGCTCACCGATGCCCTTCGTACCCATGGGGCTCATCGGATCGGGCTGGTCCACCCAGTCCGCCTGCAAGTCAGGCACGTCGAGATACGTAGGCGGCTTCGCCTGGTACAAGCCGACGTTCCCGGGCAACCCGTTCTGCGGGTCGAACACGATGTGCTCGAGCACCGCGAGCCCGAAACCCTGCACCGTGCCGCCCTTGATCTGCGTCTCGAGTCCCATCGGGTGAATCACGGTGCCGCAGTCGCCCACGTTGAGGCAGTCGACGATGCGGAATCTCCCGGTCTCGAGGTCCAGCTCGATCTCGATGAAGGCGACCGCGAACGCCGCCGTTTCTCCGCCAGCGGGCAGCGTGTCCTTGGCGACACCGACGAGTCCCGAACCGGCGAGAGCCGTCGCAGACGCCTTCGTCATCGGGTTGATGTTGGCTGGCAGCTCCTGGCCGCTGAATTTGCCGCCCAGCGCAATCGCGCGCTCGGCGACCTTCGCATACGTCATCGAGCGGGCGCGGTTCGCCTTCAAAAATACCCTGCTGCCGTCGATGTCATAGTCGTCCGGCTTGCCGCCGAAGTCCTTCGCAGCGATCTCCTTCATCTTCTGCAAGGCATCCATCGCCGCCACGTAGTTCGTGCGCGCCATGGTGAAAGAGGTGTTGCTACCGAACTGGCCGATGTTCCACGGCAAGTGCTTGCGCGTGTCGCCACGCTCGACGACACACTGCTCCCAGTCGTATTTCAGTGCTTCGGCGGCGATACGCGCCGTGCCCGAGTGGGAGAACGTACCGAGATTGCCGACACCCGTATGAATGTGGAGCCGCCCGTCAGGCGTGATGCGCACGAGTCCGTCGAATCCGTTGAAGCCGGCGGGGTGATACGCCTGGCCGATCCCGATGCCGGTGACCTTGTTACCGTTGCGCTGGCCGCTGCGCGCTCTGCGTTCGGCCCACTTGAAGCGCGCTGCGCCCTTATCGAGCGCGTCATTCACGTAGGCGCTGGTCACGGTCCGCCGATCGTCGCCGACCTGCGAATTCATCTTCGGCGCGTTGAGCTTGCGTATCTGGAGCGGATCGATCTTCAGCTGACGCGCCGCGAGGTCAAACAGCGGCTCCAGGGCGCACGCGATCTGATTCTCTCCCGGTCCGCGCTGTGCCGAGCGCGTTGGCGTATTCGCGTAGACGGGCACGCCGCGCCAGCGCATGGCCTCGGGCGTGTACACGATCGAAAGGGCATCAGCGGCGTTACGATAGTCCCAGAACCCGTTGTGCGCGCCACCCTCCTGCACGATGTACATGTCGGCAGCGAGCAGCCGCCCATCCTCACCGAACCCGAGCTTCGCGCGGCCGATGAAGCCGACCCGCGCGCAACCGACCGCGTACTCCTCCGCGCGGCTGATGCGCATCATCACGGGCTTGTTGATCTTCTTCGACATCAGCGCAGGAATGGCCATGACGACATAGGCCGAACCTTTGGAGCCGAAACCGCCACCACAGAACTCCGCGATGTAGACCAGCTCGTCCGGCTTGATCCCAATGAGACCGCAGAGGCCGGGCACGACGAACGACTGGCTCTGCGTGGAGCCGTGCACGAAGCACTTACCGTTCTGCCAGTAGGCCATGGCGGTGCGCGGTTCCATGGAGTGATGCGAGTTGCTCGCTGTGACGAACGATTCCTCGATCACCAGTTTGGATTTCTTGAACCCCGCCTCGATGTCGCCATAGGCCCATTCCTGCGCAGGCTTCCCCGTCGGCAAATGGCCCTCTTCCCTGGCCTTGGCGAAATCCTCCTCGGTCCAGCGCAGGGTTTGCAGCTTCACGCCCTGCACGCCGACGTTGCCGTCGAGACGCGCGTCCACAAAATCTGGATGCAAGCTCTTCAAGGGATCGATCACGAACGGCAGCGGCTCGAGATCCAGTTTGATTTTCTCGATCGCATCCTGCGCCGTCGTCTCATCGACCGCAGCGACTGCGAGAATCGGTTCGCCGATGTAGCGCGGCTCGTTCGTGAGGATGGTCGGATTCGGCGCTGGCTGCGGCGTCACTTCGTCCGCCGTCAGAATGCCGACGACACCGGGCATCTTCAGCGCCTCGGACGCGTCGATGCGTCGCACGCGCGCATGGGGCATGGGACTCCCGAGCAGGCGGCAGAACACCATGCCGTCGACGCGGAAGTCTTCCGCATACTTCGCCTGCCCCGTGACCTTGGCCACCACATCGGGCGGCGTGAAATTCTTCCCGAGCAGTTTGTACGTCATGTGGAAGACACTCCCTGCGCGGCGCGCATCACACCGTTGAGGTAGTTGTCGTACGCCCCGCAGCGGCAAAGATTGCCCGCCAGCGCTGCTCGACATTCATCGCGCGTCGGCTTGGGATTCCGCTTCAACAGAGCGACCGCTGAGACCACCTGGCCTGGCGTGCAGAAGCCGCACTGGGGTGAGAGCTCATCGACGAACGCCTGCTGCACTGGATGCAGCTCGCCGTTAGGACCGCCCACACCCTCGATCGTCACGACGTTTCTTGCGCGCACGCTATGCGTGAGCACCGAGCACGAGTAGTAGGTGACGTCGTCAATCATCACCGTGCAGGCCCCGCACTCCGCTCGATCGCACCCGAGCTTCGTGCCAGTGAGCCCGAGCTTGTAGCGCAGGGTCATGGCGAGCGTTTCCTGCGGCATCACGTCCACGCGCCGGAGCTGCCCATTCACGTTGATCGAAACGAGCCGTTCGACTCCACCCGCGACAACCGATTGCCCTTTCGTGGAGCAGGCGGACAAGCCGCCGTAGATGTAGGTGGCTGCCGAAGCGACGGCGCCGGAGGCAATGACGCGCTTGATGAACTCGCGCCGCGAGTAACGACTCGCCTCGTCTGGGAATCCAGCCATCGCGCGCCCCCTGATACAGATGTGTATCGAAGTATAGCGCCACGCTCGCGCGTGAATTCCAGCAGGGCGATCACCGCACGAGGCGCGTCACCTCAGGGTGGACTGACGTTGCGACCATTCACGGTGCGAATGCCGTGACGTTTCGATAGCCGCTCGCAATGACCGTAACGGACTGGCCCGATGTGATTGTCCAGCCCTGCGCATAACCGATCTCTGTAGTGCCTTTCGGTGGTAGCGCGAGATACGCGCTGCGAACCGCCTCCGCACCCGGCTCGCGCAGCTCCGCTGTCACGTTCAGCGGACTGTCCGTGACATTGCGAATGGTCGCGACGAGCCCCTGCCCCATCCACGCCAGTCTGAATGTGACTTGCACCGGGAGCATCGGCTTGTTGGCTTCGGCGAGCGCGGCGTCTCGTGTGGCGATCGCCGCCGTCTTCTCTTGCAGCGTCACCTCCACTTTGGTGAGCCGCTCGCGCAGATCGAGCATCTCGATGCTTTGCTGGAGTACCTGGTCCTGGAGGCGTGCGCGATCATTGGCAAGCCACAGTGCGAACGCACCGGCGGCGATCAGCAGAAGGACCAGCGCCACGACACCCACGACCGCCAGCGCAGAACGGTGCGAACCCGTGGATTCGGCCTGTGGTACTTCTTCCTCGACCTCTGTCGCCATAAATCCGCAGCTCGTTCAGGGGATTCGATTGTAAAGCTCAGCCCCTGGCCCACGCGACGGTGGCCAGTCCCGCGCAGGTCATCGCGACAGAACCCAGGAGGTGCGCACCAATGGCGCCCAGCGCCGACAGTGCACGCCCCTCCTGCAGCAAGGACACGAGCTCGGCGGAGAATGTCGAAAACGTGGTCAATCCACCGCAGAAGCCGGTAATGATGAGCAGCCGCCACTCGGGCGACAGGGTCGGGTGCACCCCAACGAGGCCGATCGCGACTCCGACGATATAGCCTCCAACGAGGTTGGCTGCGAGCGTTCCGGGCGGAATTGCCGGAAATGTGTGGTTCAGCAGGATGCTCAGCCACCAGCGCAGCAGCGCACCCGCGCTTGCACCGACACACACGGCTACGATCGCTTTCCACATGGAGGCTAGGGTCGGAATCGAACCGGCGTAGACGGCTTTGCAGGCCGCTGCATGACCACTCTGCCACCTAGCCGGTGGCTCCGTTCGATTCGTCGCGAAAGGATGGAGCGGGAAACGAGACTCGAACTCGCGACCCCGACCTTGGCAAGGTCGTGCTCTACCAACTGAGCTATTCCCGCACCGAACGGTAGCGGCCGGAATTGTAAGTGCAGGCCCCTCGAAGTCAAGGCGAAAAACTCACCTTTCAGGTCAGAAAATCCAGTTGACTCGGTAACTTACCGACGCGCCAGCTCCGGCCAGGCGGCTCGCAGATACGCCAGCATCGAAATGAGCGTGAGCCCCGCCGCGAGCACCGTGAGCACGGTACCGATGGCGAAGATGGGCAGCCCGAGGAGGTTCCACCGGTACAGCATCATCGACAGGCCGATCACCTGCAGGATGGTTTTGTATTTGCCGAGGAGCGACACCGCTACCTTGCCGCGCTGGCCGAGCTCCGCCATCCATTCGCGCAGCGCCGAGATCGCGATCTCGCGGCCGATGATCACGATGGCAGTGAGGGACATGAGCATGCGCGTTTGATCGGGCGTCAGGCCGAACACCGACGGGATGTCTTTGCTCAACAGTAATACCAGCGCAACGGCGACGACCAGCTTGTCAGCCACCGGGTCGAGGAATGCGCCGAGGCGCGACGTCTGGTTGAGCCGCCGCGCAAGCCACCCATCGAGCGAATCCGTGATGCCTGCAGCCGCGAACAGCAGGCCCGCAGCAGGATCGGCCCAGTGATACGGCGCGTAGAACAACACGACGATGAGCGGGATCGCCGCGATGCGAATCCACGTGAGAATGTTCGGAATGGTCCAGAGCAATGGGCGACCTAGGCACCGGGGTGCAGGTGATCATAAATGTTCCGCGCGAGCGATGCGCCGATGCCGGCGACTTTCTCGATGTCCGCGACGCCGGCCTTCATGACCTCCTGCAGTCCGCCGAAGTGCTTGAGCAGCGCGCGGCGCTTGGCGGGGCCGAGACCGGGCACGGCCTCGAGCACGGATTCGTTGTAGCGGCGCGCGCGCCGCCGCCGGTGGCCGGTGATCGCAAATCGATGCGCTTCGTCGCGGATGCGCTGGATCAGCCGTGACGCCGGCGAATGGGCTTCGGGAATGCGCGGTGCGGCGGCGCCGTGGATGAACAGGCGCTCCTGCCCGGGCCTGCGGTCCGGCCCTTTTGCCACACCGACGAGGGTGATCTCATCGTCGAACCCCAGCTCGACCAGCACCTCGTGCACCTGACCGATCTGGCCGAGGCCGCCATCGATCAGTAGCAAATCCGGCGCGGGAATCTCGCCGTCACGGATGCGGGTGTAGCGGCGTTCGAGCGCTTGTCGCAACGCGCCGTAGTCATCGCCCGGCGTGACGCCCGTGATGTTGAAGCGGCGATATTCCTTTTTGAGCGGACCTTCCGGCCCGAACACGACGCAGGATGCGACGGTCCCCTCGCCTCCCGTGTGGCTGATATCGAAGCACTCGATCCGCTGGGGCATCTCGGGCAGATCCAGCTCCGTCGCGAGGCTCGCGAGCTGCTCCTCGACGCCCTGCCGCTGCATCAGGCGCATGCGCAGGCCCTGCTTCGCGTTCTCGGCAGTGAGCTCGACCCACCGGGCCGCGAGCCCCCGCACCGGGCAACGCACCTCCACCTTGTGACCCGCGCGCTCGGTAAGGACCTCGGCAAGCGGCTCCGCTTCCTCGAGCTTGCAGCTCACCAGCACTTCAGGCGGCGGCTCCTGCGAGGCGTAGTACTGCATCACGAATGAGACGAGCGCCTCGTCCGGCTCGGCGAGCGCCGCCTTCGGGAAGTAGCTCGTCGTGCCGAGATTGCGACCGCCACGCACGAGCATGGCGCTGATCGCGTACTCGCCGGGCTCACCGATGATTGCGAACACGTCCACATCGCGCTCGCCTTCCGCGGTAACGATCTGCTGGGACTGGATGCGCTTCAGCGCCGCGAGCTGATCGCGAATTTCCGCCGCGCGCTCGAAGTCCAGCTTCGCGGCGGACTCTTCCATCCGCGCCTGCAGCTCCGCGTTCACCTCGCTGCTGCGGCCTTCCAGCACCTTCACGGCGGACGCCATGTCCTGCGCATACGCCTCCTGCGTGATCAGATCGACGCAAGGAGCCGAGCAACGCCCGATCTGATGCTGCAGACACGGCCGGCTGCGATTCGCGAAGAACGTGTCCCGGCAATTGCGAATCCGGAACAGCTTCTGGAGCTGGACCAGCGTTTCCCTCACCGCGCCGGCGTTGGGGAACGGACCATAGAACCGCCCCGGCTCGCTGCGCGAACCACGATAGAACGTGAGCCGCGGGAACGGGTGATCCTCGCGCAGATGGATGTACGGAAAGCTCTTGTCGTCGCGCAGGACGATGTTGAACCGCGGCCGGTGCTGCTTGATGAGGTTGTACTCGAGCAGCAGCGCCTCGGTCTCGGAATTCGTGACGCTGACTTCGATGTTCGCGATCTGCTGGACCAGCGCATGGACCTTCGGCTCGACCTTGCTCGGGCTGAAGTAGGAGCGCACGCGGTCCTTCAGGCTCCGCGCCTTGCCGACGTACAGGATCTCGCCTTCGCTGCCGTACATGCGATAGACGCCGGGCCTGCGCGGAAGCGCGGCCACGAGACTTTTCAGGCCCTCCGGGCCAGTCCAGCCGTGCTCGGTCATGTGCAAAGAAGACTTCGGGTCAGAGGTCGGCCAGCACGCAGGCCCGCTTCAGGACGGCGCGGAACATTTCCGTCGTGAGGCGCCGGGTCTGCGTGTTGTAGCGGCTGCAATGATACGAGTCGATGAGGCGATGCGTCTCGTCGAGCACGTGCTCGGCGCCGTGACCGAACTGGAATTTCGAACGCTTGTGGCCGAGCGCCGTCAGCACGGCATCGTGCGCGATGCGCCCCAGCGCTACGTAGACACGCGCCGACTTCAGCCGTTCCAGCTCGACCTTCATGTAGTCGTTGCAGCGGCCGATCTCGTCGGGCAACGGCTTGTTTTCCGGCGGCACGCACTTCACTGCATTGACGATGCGCGTATTCACGAGCTTCAGCGGGTCATCCGCCGATTCCGACGTTGGCTCCGTAGCCAGGCCCAGTGCGTGGAGCGTCTCGTAGAGCAGAACGCCCGCGTAGTCGCCGGTGAACGGCCGGGCCGTGCGATTCGCCCCATGAAGCCCCGGCGCGAGTCCAATCAGCACGATGCGCGGCGCGGCCGCCCCGAAGGACGGCACGGGCCGGCACCAGTACGTCGGATACTTTGCGTGCGACTCGGCGAGAAACGAAGCGAGTCGCGGACAGCGTGTGCAGGCTGGATCGTAAGTAGCGTCAGCCTTGACCAGGGACAGCGAGGGCCGCTTCGTTTGAGCGACCCTCGCTTCGATGACGCCGACCTTAGTCATCCATGTGTCGAATGATCGCCTCGCCGAACCCCGAGCAGGTCATGAGCTTCGCGCCGGGCACGAGCACCTGCGCCTTCTCTTCGACATTCTTGCGCGCGGCCAGCTCCGCCTTGGAAGCGCGGATGGCTTCGCGCAGGCGCGCCAGGTCGTACGTCAGCTCCTTGTTCGCGATGGTGTTCGCCACGCCCTTGATGATGAGGTCCGCCGCCTCGTTCCACTTGAGGTAGCGAAGCATCATCTCGGCCGACAGAATCAACGAACCCGGATTCACGCGATCCTTGCCCGCGAAGCCCGGCGCCGTGCCGTGCGTGGCCTCGAATACCGCGAGCCCATCGCCGATGTTGCCGCCCGGCGCGATGCCGATGCCGCCCACCTGCGCAGCCAGCGCGTCGGAAATGTAGTCGCCGTTGAGGTTCAGCGTGGCGATCACGTCGTACTCTTCCGGCCGCAGCAACACCTGCTGCAGGAAGTTGTCCGCGATCACATCCTTGATCACGATGTCCTTGCCCGTGAGCGGGCTCTTGAATGTGAGCCACGGCCCGCCGCCGATCTCGTGCGCGCCGAACTCCTCTTTCGCGAGCTGGTAGCCCCAGTTCCGGAAGGCGCCTTCCGTGAACTTCATGATGTTGCCCTTGTGGACGAGCGTCACTGAGACGCGATCGTTGTCGATGGCGTACTGCACGGCCTTGCGAATGAGGCGCTGACTGCCCTCCTTCGACACGGGCTTGATCCCGATACCCGAGCTGGCCGGAAAGCGGATGCTGCTCACGTGCAGCTCGCGCTGCAGATACGTGATGAGCTTCTGCACTTCCTCGGACGCCGCCGGCCATTCGATGCCGGCATAGATGTCCTCGGTGTTCTCGCGGAACACGACCATGTCCGTGAGACTCGCGTCCTGCATCGGCGAGGCGACGCCCGGGAAATAGCGGATCGGACGCACGCACGCGTAGAGATCGAGGCTCTGCCTCATCGCCACGTTGAGCGAACGAATACCGCCGCCAACCGGGGTGCCGAGCGGACCCTTGATGGAAACGACGAACTCGCGCAGTGCCTGCAGCGTCTCGTCCGGAAACCACTGTCCGTAGAGCGCGTTCGCCTTCTCACCGCTGTAGATCTCCATCCACGCGATGCTGCGCCTGGTGCCGTATGCCTTCTGGACCGCCGCGTTGACCACCTTGATCATCACCGGCGTCACGTCGATGCCGATGCCATCGCCCTCGATGAAGGGGATGATCGGCCGGTCCGGCACGTTGATCGAAGAGTCCGGATTGATGGTGATCCGGCGCCCGTCGGCCGGAATCTTGATGTGCTCGTACTTCATCAGCTCAATTTTCGATAGGCGGCCAGGGTCAGGAATGAAATGAATTCAGGCGCCGTCGTGATCTCGTCCAGCAGTTTCGCAGCCTGGTCGTAGTACGGCGTGCCCGAATATGGATTCCCGGGACCATTGAGTCGCACCCGCTCCTCTTCGAGAGACGAGCGGAACAGCTCGGCGGTGACGCGCCGACCATCGTCGAGCACGCCCTTGGGATGGCGAATCCACTGCCAGATCTGCGCGCGCGAGATTTCCGCGGTGGCTGCATCTTCCATCAGGTTGTTGATGGGCACGCAGCCATTGCCAGCGAGCCACGCGGCCATGTATTGCAGACTCACGCTGACGTTGTTGCGAAAACCGGCGTCCGTGATGGCGCCGTCGGGAATCTTCAGCAGATCGCTCGCAGTGACGTTCACGTCCTTGCGCAGCTTGTGAACCTGGTTCGGCGACTGCATCACGCGATCGAAAATCTCCCGCGCGATCGGCACGAGCCCGGGATGTGCGACCCAGGTGCCGTCGTGCCCATCCGTCGCTTCGCGTTCCTTGTCCGCACGCACCTTGCCGAGCGCGATCTCGTTTGCCTTCGGATCGTTCTTGATCGGAATCTGCGGCGCCATGCCGCCCATCGCGAACGCGCCGCGCCGATGGCAGGTCTTGATGCACAGGAGCGAGTACGAACGCAGGAAATGCGTCGTCATCGTCACGACGTGCCGGTCCGGCAGCAGGAAGTCCGGCCGACGCGCGAATTTCTTGATGAAGCTGAAGATGTAGTCCCAGCGGCCGCAGTTCAGGCCGGCGATGTAGTCCTTCAGCTCGTAGAGGATCTCGTCCATCTCGAACGCGGCGAGAATGGTCTCGATCAGCACGGTGACCTTGATCGTCCCGTGCGGCAGCCCGAGCCGCTTCTCGGAGAAATCGAACACCTCTGCCCAGAGGCGCGCTTCGAGGTGGCTTTCGGTCTTCGGCAGATAGAAGTACGGGCCGGTGCCGCGCGCGAGCAGCTCTTTCGCGTTGTGGAACAGGTAGAGCCCGAAATCCACGAAGGCGCCCGGGATCGGTTGACCCTTCTGCGTGATGTGCTTCTCGGTGAGATGCCAGCCGCGCGGCCTCACGATGAGCACGGCAGTCTCGCGATTCAGCCGGTACACCTTGCCGGTGTCGGCGACGAGCTCGATGGAGCGGCGGACGGCGTCGTAAAGATTCAGCTGACCGGTGACGACGTTGTCCCAGGTGGGCGAAAGCGAATCCTCGCAGTCGGCCATGAACACCTTCGCGCCGGAGTTCAGCGCGTTGATGATCATCTTGCGATCGGTGGGACCGGTGATCTCGACGCGCCGGTCGAGCAGGTCCTTCGGGATCGGCGCGACCGTCCAGTCGCCATCGCGGACGGCCTTCGTCGCGGGCAGGAAGTCCGGCAGCTCGCCGGCGTCGATGCGTTTCTGACGCTCTTCGCGCGCCTTGAGCAGCTCGGTCACGCGCGGGGTGAAGCGCTCAGCCAGCGCCGCCACGAACTCCAGCGCTTCGGGGGACAGGATCGGCTCGTTCTCGCCGCGCACCGGCGCGCCGATCGACAGCGGCTCGGGCCGCGGGCTCGTCGATGTATTCAAGGTGTACCTCGGTGAGCGCGGCAGGATAGCGGCGCAATACCACAGCGGCAAGCACACGTGGCCTCAATTCAGGTCACGGCTGCTTTTCCGGTGCGCTTTTCTGGCGCGCTTGTCGCGGCGCGCACACAGCCCTGTTTGTTAAGACATTCCCGCCCGGCGGGTCTGGTGGCTGCGGTCCGCAATCAGCATCGCAAGCTCCAGCGCCTGCTCGTGATTCAGGCGCGGATCGACCTGCGATCGATAAGCACGCTGCAGGTCCGTGTCGGTCAGGCCACGGGCGCCGCCCGTGCACTCGGTCACGTCCTCGCCGGTGAGCTCGATGTGAACGCCGCCGAGATGCGAACCGTGCTGGGAATGAATCTGGAACGACAGCTCGAGCTCGCGCAGGATGTTCTCGAAGCGCCGCGTCTTCAGTCCACCGGTGCTCGTCTCGGTGTTGCCGTGCATGGGATCGCATACCCACAGCACCTGCTGACCGGTCTGACGCACGGCTTCGATCGCGCGCGGCAGCGACTTCTCCACGTCCTTCGCGCCGAAGCGGTGGATGAGCGTGAGCCTGCCGGGCTGGTTCTGCGGATTGAGTGTCACCACCAGGCCCTGCAACCAGCTCGCATCCATCGCCGCACCGATCTTCACTGCGACTGGATTCGAGATGCCACGGAAATATTCGACGTGTGCGCCGTCCAGATGCGCCGTGCGCATGCCAATCCACGGCATGTGCGTGGAGAGGTTGTACCAGCGCTGCTGGCGCGGGATGAAGCGCGTCTGCGCCTGCTCGTACAACAGGTGCAATCCTTCGTGGCTCGCATAGAACGCCGCATGCATCGCTTCGTGCACCCGTCGCCCGCTCATGCCTTCGAAGAAATCCAATGCATCGGCGATGGAGCCGGCGATGCGTTCGTAGTCCGCCTTCAGCGGCGAATGATGCACGAAGCCGAGGTCCCAGTACTCCGGATGGTGCAGGTCCGCGAACCCGCCATCTACCAGCGCGCGCACGAAGTTGAGCGTGAGTGCCGCGCGCTCGTAGCCACGCAGGAGAAGATTCGGATCCGGCTCGCGCGCTTCGGCGGTGAATTCGGGGCGGTTCACGAGATCGCCGCGATAGCTCGGCAGCGTGACGCCATCCTTCGTTTCGGTGTCCGCCGAGCGCGGCTTCGCATACTGGCCGGCCATGCGGCCGACGCGAATGATCGGCTTCTTGAGTCCGTGTAACAGCACCAGACTCATCTGCAACAGGATCTTCAGTTTCTTGGCGATCTGGTCGGACTCGCATTCCGCGTACGTCTCGGCGCAGTCACCACCCTGAAGCAGGAATGCCTGCCCGAGCTGGGCGGCCGCGAGACGTTCGCGCAGCGCTTCGATTTCCCAGGACACCACAATGGGCGGCAGCCGCGCGAGCTGCGCGACCACGTGATCGAGAACAGCTTTGTCCGCGTATTTCGGCTGTTGCTGGGCGGGTCTGGCCTGCCAGCCCGCCGGATGCCAGGGCGTTGTTACCGGGGATCGCATACGGGGCGGATGCTACACATCACCGGCCCGGCAACGCGAGAGAAATCCGTGCTCCACCAAGCTCGGAGCGCGCAATGGTCAGTTTTCCGCCATAGAGGTCGACGGTATCCCGGACCATGGCCAGGCCGAGTCCGTGACCCGGCACGCTCTCGTCGATCCGCACGCCGCGCTCGAGGACGCGTGTCGAATCGGCCTCCGTGATGCCGGGTCCATCGTCTTCCACGACGATGCACAGACGCTGACGCGGCTCCGCCGCCGCATCGGAAGAGATGCCGACGCGCACCTGGCTCTTGCACCACTTGCACGCGTTGTCGAGAAGATTCCCGAGGAGCTCGAACAGGTCCCCACGATCGCCGACGAACTGCGCATTCGGCTCGGCGGTCACGCTCAACAGCAGATCCTTGCGCGCATACACTTTGAGCAGCGTCGTGCGCAGCTCGCTGACGAGCGGTTCGACGTCGAGTGGCGCCTGCCCGAGCAACGCGCCGCCGGAGGCCGCGCGCTTCAACTGGTGCTCGATGATGTCGCTCATGCGATCGATCTCGGCGCCGAGCACGTTTGCCTGCTCGGGCGCGCAGGTCCCCAGCGTCGTGCGCATCACCGCCAGTGGCGTCTTCAGGCTGTGCGCGAGATTGCCGAGCGTGTTGCGATATCGGGCCATGCGATTGCGCTCACCGGCGAGCAATGCATTGAGATTGGTTGCCACGCCACTCAGCTCGCGCGGATACCCCTCACCCAGCGATGGCTGCGAGCCCTCCTCGACCGCATGGATCTCGCGCTCGAGCCGGCGCACGGGCGACAGCACCCAACGTAGCAATCCGCCGAGAGTCGCCAGCAGCAGCACCGCAAGTCCGAAGAATCCGCCGAACAGCCGGCTCCTGTAACTCCACAACTGTTCCTGATACGGCTTGAGACTCGCGGCCACGCTGATCGTCAGATTGTGACGCACGCGCGCTTCATCCTCGAAAGAGATGCCGCGGCTCGCGATCGCCACGTCTTCGCCGTTCACAGCCGTAAAGCGCAGCTCCTTTTCGCCGGTCTTCAGCGGCGGCCCGAAGTTGATGTAGGCGCCCGCCGTGGATGGGGATCGCCACGGCGACTCGTCCGCGCCCGACTTGCGAATCTCGGCATAGAGGCCGGAGCGCGGTATCGCGAGGCGACTCGGGAGATCGCGTGTCGGCGGCGCGAAAACGCCGTCCGGCTGCGCGTCGGATGTGGCGACGAGCAAGACGATCTGCGCATCGAGCAGATCCTGCAGGGAGCGATCGGTCACATCGCGGAAGCTCGAATCGAGCACGAGGATCGCCACGCCGAAGAACGCGACGAGCGAGGCAGAAACGGAAAGGAGCAGTCGCCGGCTTAGGGAATGCACGGCGCGCGAATCACCCGGAGCTGCGCGGGATCGCGAACCGGTAGCCTCGACCGCGCAGGGTCTCGAAGGGCTTCAGGGTGTCATCCGGATCGAGCTTGCGTCGCAAGCGACCCATGAACACCTCGATGACGTTGCTCTCGCGCTCCAGGTCCTCTTCGTACAGCCGCTCGCTGAGCTCGGCCTTCGAGATGACTTCACCGGCGCGCAACATCATGTGCTCGAGAATGCGGTACTCGTAGGTGGTGAGATCGACCGGCGCACCGTTGACGGTGACGGTCTGCTTGCGCGTGTCAAGCACGATGGGGCCGCACACGAGCTCGGGTGTCGCCCAGCCTCCGGCGCGGCGCATGAGCGCCTGCACGCGCGCGAGCACTTCCTCGAAGTGAAACGGCTTGGACACGTAGTCGTCCGCACCGGCTTCGAGACCTTCGACCTTGTCCTGCCAGCGATCGCGCGCCGTGAGCACGAGGATCGGGAAGCTCTTCTGCTGCGCGCGAAGCTTCCTGATCAGGTCGAGACCCGAGAGCTTCGGCAGACCGAGATCGATGATGGCGACGTCGAGCGGATACTCGAGACCCGCAAAGAGGCCTTCTTCGCCATCCTGCGCGACATCCACCGTGAAGCCGGCTTCCGCGAGCCTCGACTTGAGGCTCTCGCGAATGGTCGCTTCGTCTTCAACCACCAGAATGCGCATACGAGCTAGCTGATCGAGCCGGTCTGGGCATCCACGCGCACGACCTGTGCATTGCCTGCGTCGTCGAGAAGTCGCAGTACGTAGATGGTGCGGCCACCTTCCTGCCTGACATCCGAACGCACGACGCGTGCCCGGAAGCGGCGTTCGACCATCGCGATGGCCTGATTCAGCGAGATACCACCCTGTGCGAGGACGATCCTATCCGGGCTGCGCGGTGGATCGGCGGCCTGGGCCACGCAGAGTCCCTGCCCGATGGTGAGGGCAGCGAGACTGAGGAGAACGAGGATAAAGCGAGGCCTGGGCATACTGCGGAGCGAAGCCTATCTCAATCACGGGGTGGCGGCTAAAAAGATGCGGGCAGAATCGTCTCTGCCCGCGTTGGTCACAATCCTGACATGAGGCGGCGATCAGCCGCGGTATTCGTCAGGGCGTACGTCGACCCGCACGCGGATCCGGTCGCCCGGATCGTAGGGGAGCTGAGTCGTCTGACGGCGGCCGGCGTACTCGTAGGTCACCCGGTAGCCCTCGACGCGCTCCTCGTACGTCTCGTCGTATCGCACTTCGCAACGTTCGGTCTCATACGGACGTGTTTCCGTATAGACGGGGCCACTGCGGGCCGCCCGACGTTCCGCCGCGTCATGCCCGATGGCCGAGCCGATCACCGCGCCCGCCACCGTGGCAGCGCGCCGGCCGTCACCACGACCGATCTGGTTGCCGATCGCGGCGCCAATGACGCCACCGAGGATCGTCGAGCCTGCCGTCCCGCGACGCGGGTCGTACCCGCCGCGCTGGACTTCCTCGTAACGCGTTTCGGTCCAGCACTCGCGTTTCGGGGTGGTGACGCGCACCTGACGCACGATGGGATCGACATCGATCACGCGGGCGTAGTCGTACTCCGGGGAATACGGACGGTCATACCGGTACCCGCGGTGCTTGCCGTGGTCCGCAAACGCCGCCTGCGCGGTCAGGAGCAATCCGGCTGAAACCAGTCCGGTCACTACCTTGCTCAACATATAGCCTCCTCGGCTGCCTCCGGCCTTCGAGGAGCGGGATTGCTCCTCCATCCGGCATGGGCGCCAAGATAAGCGCATGTCAATGAATGCTTACTGAACCCGAAGCTGTGCGACGTGGGTCACGTTTTTCGGGGGGTTGCCTGCTTCGACTCCACCCACAGGGCGTCCCATTGCGCCGGTGTCAGCGTCGCTAGATCGAGACCGCGGGCGCGCGCCAGGGACTCCATGTGCCGGAAGCGCAGCTCGAATTTGCGGTTGGCGATGCGAAGCGCCTCTTCGGCATCGATCTTCAGGTGGCGGCCCAGATTGGAGAGCGTGAAGAGCGCATCGCCCAGCTCTTCCACGAGCTTTTCCTGCGGCTCATCTGTCGAAGGTGCGCGTGCGAGCTCGGCGTCCAGCTCGGCAAGCTCTTCGTTCAACTTCTCGCGCACGCCCGCGGCTTCGGGCCAGTCGAAGCCGACGCGCGCCGCGCGTTTACCGAGCTTCGCGGCTCGCAGCAACGCGGGCAGCGCCTTCGGTACATCGCCGAGCACGCTGTCTGCGTCGGCACCACGCCGATCCGCAGCTGCCGCGCGTTCGCGCGCTTTGTGATCTTCCCAGTTCGCGGTCTGCTCGGCGCGGCTGCCAAAGACCGTGTCCTCGAAAACATGCGGATGACGGCGAACGAGCTTGTCGTGAATCGCAGTGGCGACGGCGTCGAAATCGAACCAGCCGCGCTCTTCGGCCATGCGTGCGTGAAACACGACCTGGAACAGCAGATCGCCGAGCTCATCCTTGAGATCGTGCGCATCGTTCCGCTCGATGGCATCGGCCACTTCGTAGGCTTCTTCGACGGTGTACGGCGCGATTGTCGCGAAGGTCTGTTCGCGATCCCAGGGGCAGCCGTTCTGTGGGTCGCGCAGCCGCTCCATCACTTTCAGCAGCTTCTCGATGCCCCGCTCAGACATTGACTGTCCCCTCCACGCAGAGGCGATAGAGCGTCAGGATCATGCCGGCCGTGGCTCCCCAGATGTTGTACCCGCCGTAGGGAATATCGAGGACGTCCACCTCGACACCCGTGGTGCCGATCTTCCGCCGCCGCGTGCGGTGATTGCCCGTATCGAAGACGTACGAGACCGGCACCTCGAAGGTGCTGTGGACTTCCTGGGCATCGAGCTTCAGTTCGAACCCGGGCCGAACGAAGGCAACCACCGGCGTGACGAGGAACCCGCTGATGATGACGTGATCGGGAAGGTAGCCGACGACCGACACGAACTGCGGGTCGAGCCCGATCTCTTCCTGCGCTTCGCGCAGTGCCGCCGCGCGCGGTCCCTCGTCGAAGGGTTCGAGGCGCCCGCCGGGAAAACTGATCTGACCGGCGTGGTTCTTCAACTGGTCCGAGCGCTGCGTGAGCAGCACGGTGAGCGCATCGTCACGTTCGATCAGCGGAATCAGGACAGCGGCGGGCACCGGATGCCGCGGAAAGTGCCCCATGAACTCGCGGCTCTGCTCCAGCGTGCGCCCGGGGACGAGCCAACTGTCCCGGTCGTGGACCGGGGTCGTGCCCGTGAGACGCTCACGAATGCGAGTGCGCCAGTCAGCCACCGCCACTCGTTCCGCCCTTGATGCCGCCGCGCGTGAGATCGGCCGGGTCGAGAAGGCGGGCGAGCTCGTCGCGCGGCAGGTCCGTCATCTGCGCGGCCACGTCGCGAATGGGCTTCCCTTCCTTGTACGCCTGCTTGGCGATGGCCGCGCCCTTGTCGTAGCCGATCACGGAGTTCAGCGCCGTCACGAGAATCGGATTGCGATCGAGCGCTTCGGCGACCCGCGCTTCGTTCACCTTGAAGCCCGCAATGGCGCTGGTCGCGAGCGCGCGCCATGCTGCCGCGAGCAGCCGAATGCTCTCGAGCAGGTTGTACGCGATGACCGGCAGCATGACATTCAACTGGAAGTTGCCGGACTGCCCGGCGATCGTGATCGTGGTGTCGTTGCCGATGACCTGTGCCGCCACCATCGCAGCGGCTTCAGGAATTACCGGATTCACCTTGCCCGGCATGATGCTGCTGCCCGGCTGCAGTGCCGGGAGCGCGATCTCGCCGAGCCCCGCGAGCGGTCCGCTGTTCATCCAGCGCAGGTCGTTCGAGACTTTGAGCAGACTCACCGCAATGGTCTTCAATTGCCCGGACAGCTCGACGGCGGCGTCCTGCGTCGACATCGATTCGAAATAGTTCGGGCTCTGCGCAAATTCGACGCCCGTGAGACCGCCCAGCTCCTGGCTGAAGCGCTTGCCGAATTCGGGATGCGCGTTGATGCCGGTGCCAACGGCCGTGCCGCCTTGCGCGAGCCGCAGCAGGCGCGGCTGCACGCTCTTCAACCGCTCTAGCCCGTTCTCGACTTGTGTGCGCCAACCGGAAAGCTCCTGTCCGAGCGTTACAGGCATGGCATCCATCAGATGCGTGCGGCCTGTCTTCACGATGGCTCCGACTTCGCGTTCCTTCGCGCGCAGCACGTCGCGCGCTTTCTCGAGCGCGGGCACGAGATCGTTTCGCACAGCGAGCGCCGCGCTGACGTGAATGGCAGTCGGAATGACGTCGTTACTGCTCTGACCCATGTTGACGTCATCGTTCGGATGCACGGCGCGCCCGAGCCGCTGCGTGGCGAGACGCGCGATGACTTCGTTCGCGTTCATGTTGGTGCTCGTACCCGAGCCCGTCTGGAACACATCGATCGGGAAGTGAGCGTCGTGCTTGCCTGCTGCAACTTCGGCAGCCGCTGCGTCCACGGCCTTAGCGACATCCCCGGCGAGCAACCCGAGGTTTGTGTTGGCGCGCGCCGCTGACTGCTTGATGAGACCGAGCGCCCCGAGGAACCCGCGCGGCAGGGTGAGGCCGCTGATCGGGAAGTTCTGAACCGCGCGCTGCGTCTGGGCGCCCCACAACGCATCGGCGGGCACCTGCAGCTCGCCCATGCTGTCGCGTTCGGTTCTAAAAGGTGTCGTCATGCACAGCTCCGCTCGTTAAGATTGCGAATCGTAGCACCGTCGGACTCGTCCAGAACTCATGCCTTCGCCTTCTCTCGACGCGCTCTCCCCTGTCGATGGTCGATATCGCGCGGCGACCGAGCCCTTACGGGGTCTGCTGTCGGAAGCCGGCCTCATCCGTGAACGCATTCGAGTGGAAGCCTTCTGGCTCGTGCACCTCGCTGGCTCAGTCCCGCAGCTCGCGGGCGCGAAAGTGCCGGACACGGTCCGGGCGCGCGCGGCCGAGCTCGCTCATGAGCCTCCCGCAGACGCGGCGGAAGCGGTGAAGGCCATCGAGGCGAAGATCAATCACGATGTCAAAGCGGTCGAGTATTACGTTCGTCAGCAGCTCGGCGCGGCCGGTGCGTCGGAGGCCACGCTGGAGCTGGTGCATTTCGCCTGCACGTCCGAAGACATCAACAATGTGAGTTACGCGCGACTGCTCGTGCAGAGTCGTCTCGTGTTGATGCAGGCGCTGGAGCGAGTGGCGCTGGCCGTCACCGCTCTCGCGCATCGTTACGCGGACCTCCCGATGCTCGCGCGCACGCACGGTCAGCCTGCGAGCCCCACGACACTCGGCAAGGAAATGGCGAATGTCGTTGCGCGCATCCGCCGCGGCATGGAGCGCTGGCAGAAAGTCGCGATCCTCGGCAAGTGGAACGGCGCAGTGGGCAACTTCAACGCGCACGTGTCGGCTGCACCCAATGTGGACTGGCCGACCGTGAATCAGCGGTTCGTCGAGTCGATCGGCCTGCAGTACAACGCCTACACCACGCAGATCGAGCCGCACGACTGGATCGCCGAATACTGTGATGCCGTTGCGGCCATCGACACGGTGCTCATCGATCTGTGCCGCGACGTGTGGGGCTACATCTCGCTCGGCTACTTCCGTCAGAGACCGAACGCGAACGAGGTCGGCTCTTCGACGATGCCGCACAAAGTGAATCCCATCGACTTCGAGAATGCCGAAGGGAATCTCGGCGTCGCGAACGCGCTGCTGCGTCACTTCTCCGAGAAGCTGCCGATCTCACGCTGGCAGCGGGACCTCACCGACTCCACCGTTCTGCGCAACGTCGGCGTCGCGTTCGCGCATGCGCTCATCGCATGGCGCTCGCTCGAGCGCGGGCTCGGGAAGATCGAAGCGAGCTCCGCGCGTCTCGCCGAAGACATAGAGGATGCGTGGGAGGTTCTCGGTGAGGCTGTGCAGACGGTGCTGCGGGCTGCAGGCGTTCCCAACGGCTACGAGAAGCTGAAAGAGTTCATGCGCGGCCGCGCTATCGATGCGCAGGCACTCAGCATTTTTATAGATACGCTGCCGCTCCCGCCCGCGGAGAAATCCCGCCTCAAAGCCATGCGACCGCAGGACTACACGGGCCTCGCCGCGCGGCTCGCTAAAGGTGTCTGAAGCCGGCGACGGTTCACGACCAAAGTGCGACCCAAGCCTCGATTTGAGGCTGCACTGCAGGGTGCGATCCTCCAAAACGTGATCCGGTCGACAAAGGCCTGGCCGCCCTCCTTTTTAAGATCGCAGGGCCTGCCTAAACGCAGGTTATGACATCAGGCACACAAGAGTGACAGTTCCCGGGGAAACGGATGCGAACAGCGCGCTGGCCCAGCTCGCGAACGCCCGGTATGCGTCCGAATCCGCAACGCCCGGCACCTCTTCGGCCAAATCCTCCGAATCCCTGACCGTGCTGACCTCGCTCGCCGAGGCCCGTGCCGCCGTCAACAAGGCCGCCGGCTCCGCGCAGCGACTCATCTCCATCTACACGCCGGATCTCGAGCCGGACCTCTACGACCAGAGCGCGTTCCTCGAGATCATCAAGCACTTCGTGCTCGCGCGCAGCTTCTCGAAGGTGCGCGTGCTGCTCGTGGAGCCGTCGCGCGTCATGCGCGACAGCAATCGCTTCGTGGCCATGGGCCGCCGTCTCTCGAGCTGCATCGACATTCGCTACGTGACGGGCGACGCGCCTCAGCGCGCCTCCGCCTATCTGATCGCCGACGATCGCGCCATCGTGTTCCGCATGCGCGCGGACACATGGGATGGCATCGCGGATTTCAACAATCCGCCGGTCGCCAAGCTCTACCTCACGGAGTTCGACACCGTGTGGAACGCCAGCGCGCCCGAGCATGGGTTGCGAGCTGCGCGGCGGGGCTGATCTATACTTCCGACATGCCCCTGAAGCCCGATGTCACTGTAGCCGCTGTCGTCGAACGCGACGGCCGGTTCCTGGTGGTCGAAGAACGAATCAACCAGCGCCTCGTTTTCAACCAGCCCGCCGGACACGTCGAGCTTGGCGAGACACTCATCGAAGCAGCGATCCGCGAAGTACGCGAGGAAACGGCGTGGCTGTTCGAGCCCGTGCACATGCTGGGCGCCTATCTCTGGCGCAACCCGACGAATGGCCGCTCGACGCTGCGGTTCGCCTTCAACGGAACGGTTTCCGACCATCGCGCCTCTCAGCCCCTGGACAAGGGCATCATCACGACGCACTGGCTGTCCCGTGAGGAGCTCGAGCAGCGCGAACCGCGCCTGCGCAGCCCGCTCGTGCTCCGTTGCATCGATGACTACCTCGGCGGCCGGCGCCTGCCTCTCGATTCCGTAGCCTGTCTGGACCTGCACACGGCCCCCACGGTCCGCGCCGTCAGCCTCTAAGCCTTTCTAGAGAGGCAGCCAAGCCTCTGCGGCGCGTACAATTCGGACCATGTCCCGCGTGATCGTTGGCCTGTCCGGTGGAGTCGATTCCGCCGTCTCGGCGCTGCTGCTCAAGGAGCAGGGCCACGAGGTCCACGGCCTCTTCATGAGCAACTGGGACGATGAAGACGACGACGTCTACTGCACCTCCGCCGCGGACTACCAGGACGCCCGCGCCGTCGCCCGGGAGCTCTCGATTCCGCTGCACCGGGTGAGCTTCGCCGCCGAGTACCGCGCCCGGGTATTCGAGTACTTCCTGAGCGAGCAGCGGGCCGGCCGGACCCCGAACCCCGACGTGCTTTGCAATCGCGAGATCAAGTTCGGCGTCGCGCTCCGTTACGCTCAACGCCTGGGCGGCGATCTGTTCGCCACCGGACATTACGCTCGCATCGTGCAGACGCAGGACGGACCCGAGCTGCGCAAAGCGCGGGATGTCTCCAAGGACCAGACGTATTTCCTGCATGCGGTGAACCGCCAGGATTTCGCGCGCGTACTCACGCCATTGGGAGACCTGCTGAAGCATGACGTGCGCGAGCGCGCTCGTTGCGCCGGACTACCCGTGTTCGACAAGCCCGATAGCACCGGCATCTGCTTCATCGGCGAGCGGCCGTTCCGCGAGTTCCTGGCGAAATTTCTGCGCGAGGAGCCGGGCCCGATCCTCACAGCCGAGGGCGAGCCGCTCGGCACGCATCGCGGGCTGGCGTTCTACACGCTCGGGCAGCGTGAAGGGCTGCAGATTGGCGGCCGGCGCGGACGCGACGAGGCTCCGTGGTACATCGCGGCCAAGGATCGTGCGCGTAATGCGCTGGTAGTGGTTCAGGGTCACGATCATCCCCTGCTGTCGAGCCGCGAGCTGACGACGGAGCCACTGCACTGGTTGAAGAGCGCGCCGACGGATGCGTTTCGCTGCACCGTAAAGGTTCGCTATCGGCAGCCGGACCAGCTGGCGACCCTCGAGCCGCTCGTCAATGGCGCGGCGCGCGTCGTCTTCGACCAGCCGCAGCGGGCAGTCACGCCCGGCCAGTACGCCGTGGTGTACGACGGCGACCGATGTCTCGGCGGCGGCATCATCGAATCCGTCGCGCAGCCTCAAATAAAGCAGGTGGCAGCGTGAAGCGGCGCCGGCAGATGGTTCATAATTCGCGTCTCACCGACGGAGATCAGCATGGCGGATAGCTTCAAGGCGCGTTCGGCGCTCAAGGTTGGCGACCGGTCCTACGAAATCTGGCGTCTCGACGCCCTCCCGAAAGAAAAGGTCGCGCGACTCCCCTACTCCTTGAAGATCCTGCTGGAGAACCTGCTCCGATTCGAAGACGGCGTGAACGTCACGCGCGCGGATATCGAGGCGTTGCTCAACTGGGACCCGCAGGCGGTCCCTTCCTACGAGATTGCATTCACGCCCTCACGCGTCATTCTCCAGGACTTCACGGGTGTGCCTTGCGTGGTGGACCTCGCAGCGATGCGTGACGCCATCGTTCGCCTGGGCGGCGATGCCGAGCGCGTGAATCCGCTCGCTCCCGCCGAGCTGGTCATCGACCATTCGGTGCAGGTGGATGAGTACGGCTCGCCCGGGGCACTCGGCGCGAATAACGCGATCGAATTCTCGCGCAACGGCGAGCGCTACTCGTTCTTGCGCTGGGGCCAGACCGCGTTTCGCAACTTCCAGGTGGTGCCGCCGAACACCGGCATCGTCCATCAGGTCAATCTCGAATATCTCGGCCGCGTGATCTTCGATGCGGAAGAGAACGGCGCGCGCCGCGCCTATCCAGACACACTGGTCGGCACGGACTCGCACACCACGATGATCAACGGCCTCGGTGTGCTGGGCTGGGGCGTCGGCGGCATCGAAGCCGAAGCCGCGATGCTGGGTCAGCCGGTCACGATGCTGATTCCGCAGGTCATCGGTTTCCGTCTCACCGGCAGCCTGCAGCCGGGCGCGACGGCAACGGACCTGGTGCTCACCGTCACCGAAATGCTTCGCAAGAAAGGCGTCGTCGACAAGTTCGTCGAGTTCTTCGGCGACGGCCTCGCGAATCTGCCGCTCGCGGATCGCGCAACCATCGCCAACATGGCGCCGGAGTACGGCAGCACCTGCGGCATCTTTCCAATCGACGATGAAACGATTCGCTACCTCGAGCTCTCGGGCCGTCCGCGCGAGCGCATCGAGCTCGTGCGCGCGTACGCGAAAGCGCAAGGCATGTGGCGCGTGCAAGGCGCCCCGCAAGCGCAGTACACGGATGTGCTCGAGCTGGATCTCGGAAAAGTGGAACCGAGCCTCGCGGGCCCGCGCCGTCCGCAGGACCGTGTGCCTCTGCGCACGGCGAAGAGTGTGTACCAGGTGAATGCGGCCAAGACCGCCGCTGAGCGCGCCACCAAGAATCCGACCGCGAAGGGTACGGCCACCGTCACAGTGGACGGGCAGACATTCGAGCTGAAGGACGGCGCGGTGCTGATCGCCGCCATCACGAGTTGCACGAACACGTCGAACCCGTCAGTGATGCTCGCGGCTGGCCTCCTCGCCCGCAAGGCGAAGGAACGCGGCCTCAAGGCGAAACCATGGGTCAAGACCAGTCTTGCACCGGGCTCGCGCGTGGTCACGGACTATTACAAGAAGGCCGGGCTGCTGGACGATCTCGCGGCCGTTGGCTTCTATCTCGTGGGATACGGCTGCACGACGTGCATCGGCAATTCGGGCCCGTTGAAGCCTGAGATTTCCGCTGGTGTGAAAGCGGGCGATCTAATCGCCTGCTCCGTGCTCTCAGGCAATCGCAACTTCGAGGGCCGTGTGCATCCCGAAGTGCGCATGAATTTCCTGGCCTCACCACCGCTCGTCGTGGCGTATGCGCTCGCTGGCTCGCTCGATGTCGATCTCACCTGCGAGCCCATTGGCGTGGGCCGCGATGGCAAGCCCGTGATGCTCGCCGACATCTGGCCGAGCGATCGCGAAGTGCAGGAGGCGGTGCTGAAGTCCATCGACTCGGCGATGTTCCGGCAGAGCTATGCGAGCGTATTCACGGGGGACGCGAACTGGGCTGGCATCAATGTTCCGGCCGGCAAGCGGTACGCATGGGACGGGAAGTCCACGTATGTGAAGAATCCGCCGTACTTCGATGGCATGTCGATGACGCCTGGCACGGTCGGCGACATCAAGGGTGCTCGTGTACTGGCCGTGCTGGGTGATTCGGTTACGACGGACCACATCTCGCCCGCGGGCAACATTTCCAAGACGAGCCCGGCTGCGCGCTATCTCGTCGAGCAGGGCGTGGAAGCGAAGGACTTCAACTCGTACGGCGCCCGCCGTGGCAACCATGAGGTGATGATGCGCGGGACGTTCGCGAACATCCGTCTGCGCAATCTCATGGTTCCGGGCGTCGAGGGCGGCGTCACGATTCATCTGCCCAGCAACGAGCAGATGTCCATCTACGACGCGGCCATGCGTTACAAGCAGCAGGGTCAGCCGCTCGTGATCGTCGCCGGTCGCGAGTACGGCACAGGCTCCTCGCGCGACTGGGCGGCCAAGGGCACGATGCTCCTTGGAGTGAAAGCGGTGATTGCGGAGAGCTTCGAGCGCATTCATCGCTCCAATCTCATCGGCATGGGCGTGCTGCCGTTGCAGTTCCTGCCAGGGCAGAACGCGCAGACGCTGGGGCTCACTGGCCGCGAAGTGTTCGATATCAGCGGTCTGACGGTGGCCGATGCGAAGAACGTGCAGGTCACCGCCACGCCGCCGGATGGCAAGCCCATCAGCTTCGTCGCGCGTGTGCGTATCGACACGCCGAAGGAGCGCGAGTACTACCGCCACGGAGGCATCCTGCAATACGTGTTGCGTCAGCTTGCTGGTGCCGCGCGTGCGGCCTGATGCAGCTCGCCGTCTTTGATCTCGACGGGACCATCACTCGGCACGACACGCTGATTCAATACGTGCTCGGCTATCTGAAGACCCGCCCCTGGCGGGTCTTCGGTTTTCTGCTCGCCCTGCCGGCGGTGCTGCGGTATGCGATCGGCGCCTCGGATCGCGGCGCGCTCAAGGCCTCCGTCATCCACTGGACCCTTGGCGGCAGCCGCCGCGAAGACATCGACGCCTGGAACGCCCGGTTCGTGCCCACCCTCCTCGAGCGCGGCGTCTTCAGGGATGCCCTGGAGCGGATCGCCCGACATCGCAAGGACGGCGACCATCTGGTGCTCATGAGTGCGAGCCCTGATTTCTATGTGCCGGCCGTGGGGCGCCATCTCGGATTCAACGAGGTCACCTGCACCGGCATCCGCTGGGACGGCGACCAGCTTCATGGCGCGCTGACCACGCCCAACTGCCGCGGCGAAGAAAAGGTCCGGCGCTTCGAAACATTACGCGCGCGTCATCCGGGGCTGCGGACGGCGGCTTATGGCAACGCCGGGAGCGATCTGCCCCATCTCCGCCTCGCGGACCGCGGCGTGCTCGTGAACGGAAATGAGCCGGACCGCCGACAGGCAGCGCAGATGGGCGTAACGTGCGAGAACTGGTCCTGAGCGCAGGCGTCCAACCGGTCAGGCCCGTGACTTGCAAGACCTGTAATCTGAAACTACGCCGAACGGTCGTACAGGTGGAGGCTCGATGACCCGCACCCCCTCGACGAAGATCCTGCCGTCGGAAATCACGCCGCCGGAGGTCTTTTTCAATCGCCGCCAGGCGATTGCCGCCGCGCTGGCTGCCGGCATGGCCGGCCTGGCATCCGCAGAGGAGCCGCAGCCCGCTGGGGCGAAACTCAAGTATTCGCAGAACCCACGGTATTCGGTGGGCGACAAGCCGAACAGCTACGAGGACATCTCGAGCTACAACAACTTCTACGAGTTCGGCACGGACAAATCGGACCCGAAAGCCAACGCGCAGCAGTTCCGTACGAAGCCCTGGAGCGTCACGGTCGCGGGCGAGGCCGAGGTCAAGGGCACGTTCACGCTCGAGGACATCCTGAAACCGCATGCGCTCGAGGAGCGCATCTATCGGCTCCGGTGCGTGGAAGCCTGGTCGATGATCGTTCCGTGGGTCGGGTTTCCGCTCGCGGACCTGGTGAAGCGCTTCAAGCCGACTTCCAGGGCGCGCTACGTCGAGTTCACGACGCTCCAGGATCCGCGCCAGATGCCGGGTCAGCGCTACCAGATTCTCAACTGGCCCTACGTCGAAGGGCTGCGCATGGACGAGGCGATGCATCCGCTCGCGCTGATGGTAGTCGGCGTGTATGGCCAGGTGCTGCCCAACCAGAACGGCGCGCCGCTGCGGCTCATCGTGCCGTGGAAGTACGGCTTCAAGAGCTGCAAGTCCATCGTCAAGATCAACTTCGTCGAGCGCCAGCCGCAGACGGCGTGGAATGTCGCCACACCGCATGAGTACGGGTTCTATGCGAACGTGAATCCGGCAGTCGATCACCCGCGCTGGAGCCAGGCCAAGGAACGGCGCATCGGCGCCGCGGGTGGCTTCTTCGGCAAGCGCATCGACACCCTGCCCTTCAATGGCTACGCGAACGAGGTCGCGAGTCTCTACAAGGGGATGGACCTGACGCGCTTCTACTGATGAACGTCGACCGGCGCTATCGCTACGTCTACAAGCCGCTGGTGTTCATCGCCTGCCTGACGCCCGTCGGGTGGATCCTCGCCAGCGGGTTCGGGCTCTTCGGCTGGAGCCTCGGTCCGGACCCCGTCAAATTCACGCTGCACGCCATCGGCAAGTCGGCGCTGAACATCCTGCTCATCACGTTGCTCGTGACGCCGGTGCGGCAGCTTGCCGGCTGGCCGCACGTGATACGCATCCGCCGCATGCTCGGCCTGTTCGCTTTCTCCTACGCGCTGCTGCACTTCACGATCTACCTGGTGCTCGACCAGGAGCTCGATTACGCGTCGGTCATCAAGGACATCGCCAAGCGCCCCTACATCACGATCGGATTCGCCGCGCTCCTCATCCTGATTCCGCTCGCCATCACGTCGACCAACAAGATGATGCGTCGCTTGGGAAGACGCTGGCAGACGCTGCATCGATGGGTGTACGTCGTCGCGATCCTTGGTGTGTGGCACTACTACTGGCAGGTGAAACGCGACGTGCGCGAGCCGCTGGTCTACGCGGCCATCCTCGCCGTGCTGCTGGGTTATCGCCTCGTGCGCCGGATGCGCAAGCCGAAGCCGGCTACATCGACGTCCGGATCTGCCACAGCTCCGGAAAGAACTTGAGCTCCAGAGCCTTCGCGAGATAGGACACGCCGCCCGTGCCGCCGGTGCCCGGCTTGTAGCCGATGATGCGCTCGACGGTCTTCAGATGATGGCAGCGCCAGAGCTGGAATTTCTGGTCGAGATCGACCAGCCGCTCGGCGAGCTCGTACAGATCCCAGTCCTTCTCTGCGTTGTGGTACACGCCGAGCCACGCGCCCGCCACCTGCTTGTTCGCCTGGTAAGGCTCGCTGAAATCCCGTGACAGGTGGGACTCCGGGATGCCATAGCCGCGGCGGCTGAGAGCGCGCAACACTTCGTCGTAGAGCGACGGCGCTTCGAGCGCGGCCTGCAGCACTTCCTGCGCCTTGGGATCGCGCTGGTGAACGGCCATCATCTCCGGATGCTTGTTGCCCAGTTTGAATTCGAGCAACCGGTATTGCACCGACTGGAAGCCGGACGAACGGCCGAGTGCGTTCCGGAACAGCGAGTACTCGGCGGGCGTCATGGTGGAGAGCACGTCCCACGTCGCGGTGAGCTGCGTCTGCACTCGCGAAATGCGCGCCAGCATCTTGAAAGACGGGTCCAGCTCGTCCTTGCGCACGCAGGCGATCACGCCATCCAGCTCATGGAGAAACAGGCGCAGCCACAGCTCCGAGGTCTGGTGGACGAGGATGAACATCATCTCGTCGTGCTCGGCGGTGAGCGGCTTCTGCGCGTCGAGAAGCTTCTCGAGCTGGAGGTAATCGCTGTACGAAAGCGAGGAACCGAGGTCCCAGTGGATCGCCTCGTCAGTCAGATCGACGCGCTCGGACTTGTCGTAGCGGCGGGGGCTCATCGCGGATTCGTGGGCGGCGGCCTCATGCGGCCTCTCTCAGGTCCCGGAACACCCACGATGGTACACGGCGCCAGCCATCGAGCAATTCACGGTCGAGCTGCCGGCAGCCGGGGCAATGCCGGGCGACCAGCTCCCAGAACCGGGACGAGTGGTTCATGTGCCTGACGTGCGCCAGCTCATGGACGAGGAGATAGCGCAGCACTTCGGGTCGCTGGAACAGCAGGCAGCAGTTCAGGCTGATGGTGCCGCGGACGGAGCAGCTTCCCCAGCGGGTCCGCTGCCGGCGGACGGCTAGCTTGCGATAAGGCAAATCCATGTCCGCGGCCGTGCGCTCGAGCAGAGGGGCCAGCACCTCGGTGGCACGCTTCACCAGCCACAAACGCAGCGCTCGCTGCACGGCTCGGGTACTCGAAAGATCGCCGCTCAATTGCAGGAGCCCGGGGGCGCACACCTTGATCCGCGGCCGGCCGGACCCAGCGCGCGCATGCACGCGCCAGCTCTCTCCCACGCCGCCGAGCTCAATGGTTTCGGGTGGAAACGGTTCTTCGGGTACAGCGTTTCTGCGGGCTTCCGCGCGCTTCTTCTCGATCCACTGCCGATGACGCTCGATGAACTTCGCGACCGTCGCTCTGGAGGTGCGCGCGGGCACGACGATCTCGACGCGGCCGCTGTGGAACACGCGCACCGTCAGGCGACGCGCGCGCCGACTCTCGCGAAGATTCCAGCCATCGGCGGCATCGCGATCGGACCAGAGCGGAAGCTGTGCGGAGCGTTCTTCAAGCATGGGGCAAGGAGCTGGCGATGAAAGGCGTCAAAGTGTCGCAGCCAGCTCCGTTCCTTCGCGGATCGCGCGTTCGGCGTCGAGCTCGGCCGCCTTCAGGGCGCCGCCAATTACGCGCACGCGAATGCCGGATGGCAAGCCCGTCGTGAGCTCGATTTGCGACTCCTGTCCTGCACAGATGACGATTGAATCGACTTCCAGTACTTCGGGACCGGTCGGGCCGACGATGTGCAAGCCTCGATCGTCGATACGCTCATAGGTCACGCCACCACGCATCTCGACGCCGTGTGCCTGCAGCGCCATGCGATGCGCCCAGCCGGTGGTGCGGCCGAGTGTCGCACCGAGACGTGACGCTTTCCGTTGCAGCAGATAAATCTTTCGCCCTGATGCAGGCGCCTTCGGCCGCGGCAGCAGCCCGCCCGGCACGCGGAGCTGCATGTCGATGCCCCACTCTGCGCAGTACTCGCGCGTCGCCGTCTCGACATCCGTCGCGCGATGCGCAGTGAGATACGTGGCCACATCGAATCCGATGCCGCCGGCGCCAACGATCGCGACACGAGCGCCTGCCTCGCGGCGACCGCTCAGCAAATCCGGATAGCTGATGACCTTCGGATGCTCGATGCCGGGAATCTGGGGAACTCGCGGGCGCACACCGGCAGCGATCACGACCTCGTCGAATCGCTCGCGTTCGAACGTGTTGCGAGTGGCCGTCGTGCTGAAGCGCACATCGACACGAAGCGTTCGCAGGCGCGTGTTGAAGTAGCGCAGCGTCTCGCGGAATTCTTCCTTGCCCGGCACTTCGCGCGCGTAGCGAAACTGGCCGCCGATCTCTGCATCCTGTTCGAAGAGCGTCACCGAATGGCCGCGCTCGGCAGCCGCGACGGCGCACGCTAGCCCGGCGGGCCCGGCACCAACAACGCAAACGCGCTTCGCGACGGACGCCGGGTTCAGCACCAGTTCCGTCTCGCGCGCCGCACGTGGGTTCACCAGGCAGGTTGCGTTCTTGCCAGAGAAAATACGATCGAGACACGCCTGGTTACACGCGATGCACGTGTTGATCTCTGCCTCGCGACTCGACGCGGCTTTGTTCGCAAACTCCGGATCCGCGAGCAGCGGGCGTGCCATCGAGACGAGGTCCGCACTGCCCTGCTGCAGCAGTTGTTCCGCGACGGCGGGATCGTTGATGCGATTTGTGGCAATGATGGGTAGCCGCGTTGCCTGCTTGAGGCGCGCGGTCACCCACGAGAAGGCCGCGCGTGGCACCATCCCGGCAATAGTCGGGATGCGCGCCTCGTGCCAGCCAATGCCCGTGTTGAAGATGGTGACGCCGGCAGTCTCGAGCTGCGACAACAGCCACAGCGCTTCCTCGAACGGGTTGCCTTCGCTCACGAGGTCCAGCCCGGAAATGCGATAGATGATGATGAAGTCGTTGCCGACCCTGGCGCGCACGCGCCGGACCACTTCCAGCGGAAAGCGGGCGCGGTTGGCGAGCTCGCCGCCCCAGTCGTCCGTGCGCCGGTTCGTGCGCGGCGAGACGAACTGGTTCAGCAGGTAGCCTTCCGAACCCATGATCTCGACGCCGTCATAACCCGCTTCCCGAGCGAGCGCCGCGCAACTCGCGAAGTCCTCGATTTGGTTCTCGATGCCGTGGGGACTGAGCTCGCGCGGCGTGAAGCGATTGATCGGCGCCTTGAGACGCGACGGCGCCACGAGTAAGGGGTGATACGCATAGCGCCCCGCATGCAGAATCTGCATACATACGCGGCCGCCTTCAGCGTGAACGGCATCCGCAACCAGCCGGTGTCGCGCCACCTCGCGCCTCGAGCTCAGCTTGCCGGCGAAGGGCCCGATCCATCCCGCGACATTCGGCGAAATACCGCCGGTGACGATGAGCCCAACGCCCCCGCGCGCCCGTTCCGCGAAATAGGCGGCGAGCTTCGGATAATCGCGCGCACGATCCTCCAGGCCCGTATGCATGGAGCCCATGACGATGCGATTGCGGAGCGCGACGAAACCGAGATCGAGTGGCGCGAACAGGTGCGGGTAATTCACGAGGCGGCCATCTTAACGTAGGATCGCGCGGCCCATCATCGCACCGATCGGCCGGGCCGCCCGTGAGCGCAGCGCTTCTCGAAGTACGGAATCTCGTCAAGAAATATCCCGCCACCATCGCCGTCGACGGCGTGTCGCTCGCCGTGCCGGAAGGCGTGTGCTTCGGCCTGCTCGGCCCCAACGGCGCGGGCAAGACGACCACCATCGAGATCATGGAAGGCATTCTCAGCCCGACCTCGGGCGAAGTGAGTTATCGCGGCGAACCGCTCGGCCCGCGCTTCAAGGAGGAAGCGGGCATCCTCTTCCAGAAGACCGCGCTGCAGGATTTCCTCACGGTGCGCCAGAGTCTCGCGATGTTTCGCGGGTTGTATGATCGGGGCCTGTCGGTCGACGAAATCATCAAGCTCTGCGCCCTGGAAAAGCTCGAAGGCCGCGACAACCGCAAGCTTTCCGGCGGGCAGCAGCAACGCCTGCTGCTCGCAATCGCCCTGGTCAACGATCCTTCGTTGCTGTTTCTCGATGAGCCGACCACGGGGCTCGACCCGCAGGCGCGTCGCAATTTCTGGGAGCTGATCCAGTCGATCAAGGCGCGAAACAAGACGATCGTCCTGACCACGCACTACATGGAAGAAGCGGAGCTCCTGTGCGATGAGATCGCAATCATGGACAAGGGACGCATCATCGCGCAGGGCCCGCCACGCCGGCTGCTACGCGAGCACTTCGCCGAAGTACTGCTGGAACTGCCAAAGCAGGAGTTTCCGGAAGCCGCGCGGGCCCTGCCGCTCCGGCTCATCGAAGCAAGCGATCGTGTTGAGATCACCACGGACGATCTCGACGGGACTCTGCGCACGCTCATGGATGCCCGCGTGCCGCTGACGGACCTACGCATCCGGCCGCCGAACCTCGAAGACCTGTTCCTCGAGCTCACGGGCAAGGAGTTGCGCGCATGAGCTTCCTGAATCTGAAGCGTCTGGTCGCCGTCTTCCACGCGCGCAATCTCGAATTCGTGCGCGATCGGGGCACGATGATCTTCACCCTGCTCGTTCCCCTGCTCATGGTGGTCGGCATGAGCTTCGTGTTCGGCGGGCGCGAGCGGCCGCTGTTCAAGGTGGGCGTGGTCGGCACGCTGGTCGAGAAGAAAGCGCATCCCTTTCTCAGCGAGCGCTACGTCGATTTCGTCCCGATGCCCGATGAGGCCGACGCGGTCCACAAAGTGGCGCGGCACAGCCTCGACCTGCTGATCGACGTGCGCCCGCCGGCGCGTTACTGGATAAATCCCGGCTCGCCGAAGGGCTATATCGTCGAGAAGCTGCTGCTCGAAACGGACCGGAATGCCCATCGGGAGCAGGTTTCCGGGGACGCCGTCCGCTATGTCGACTGGCTGTTCCCCGGCGTGCTGGGCATGAACCTCATGTTCAGTTGCCTGTTCGGCGTCGGCTACGTCGTGCTCCGGTACCGCAAGAACGGATTCCTGAAGCGGCTGCACGCCACGCCGTTGTCGGCGTTCGAGTTCCTGAGCGCACAAGTGCTCTCACGCCTGGTGCTGACCATCGTCGTCACGACGATCCTTTACTTCGGGATCGCGGCGGTCATCGATTTCCACACCGCCGGGAGCCTCGCGCTGCTCGCCGGGCTCATGGTGCTCGGCGCGCTGTCGATGATCGCGCTCGGCCTCACCATCGCCGCGCGCTTCTCCAGCGAAGAGCTGGTCGGCGGCCTGCTGAACCTGCTCACATGGCCGATGATGCTGCTGTCAGGTATCTGGTTCTCGCTCGAGGGATCGCCGCCGTGGGTGCGCTGGATCGCGCAGATCTTTCCGCTCACTCATCTTCTGGACGCTGCGCGCGCGGTGATGCTCGATGGCGCTGGCTTGCCGGCGATTGCCCATCAGCTGGTCTACCTTGCCATCACCGCTATCGCATTCCTGGCGTTCGGCGCCTGGTCGTTCCGGTGGCGCATGGAGTAGACGATGCGATTCTTCAGCGACAACACCGCAACGGCGTGTCCCGAGGTCCTCGAGGCGCTGATGCGTGTGAACCGCGGGCGAGTGAAAGCGTACGGCGACGATGAGTGGACACGGTCTCTCGACCGTGTGCTCGGCGAGTACTTCGGTCGCGACGTGCGCGCCTTCGCGGTCGTCACAGGCACGGCTGCGAACTCGCTCAGCATCGCAACGCTGTCGCCTCCTTATGGAGCGATTTACGCACACGAGGACGCGCACATCGTGCGCGATGAATGCGGCGCGCCCGAGTTCTTCTCCGGCGGCGCACGGCTGGTGCTCGTTCCGGGCCCGAACGGCAAGATCGAACCGGAGTCGCTCCAGAGTGCGCTCGATGGGCACACGAACTCGGTTCACAGCGTTCAGCCCGCGGCGGTGTCCCTCACTCAGGCGACCGAAGTCGGCACCACGTATCGACCGGAACAAGTCGCCGAACTGACGGAGATTGCCCGCCGCCACAAGCTGAAGGTGCACATGGACGGCGCGCGCTTTGCCAACGCCGTCACCTTCCTGGGTTGCGCGCCGGCCGATGTCACGTGGCGCGCCGGTGTGGATGTGCTTTCGTTCGGCGCCACGAAGAACGGTGCGCTCGCCGCCGAAGCAGTCGTCTTCTTCGATCTCTCGCTCGTGCAGGACTTCGAGCTCCGCCGCAAGCGCGCAGGCCACCTCATCTCCAAGTCGCGCTACGTGTCGGCGCAGCTGATCGCCTACCTCGAAAGCGGCGCCTGGCAGCGCAACGCCACTCGCGCCAACACGCTGGCGCGCAAGATCGGGCTCGCGGCAGGCTCCTCGCTCATGTACCCCGTTGAAGCCAACGAGGTGTTCCTGCGGCTCGGCAACGCACGCAAGCAGAAGCTGCGTGCGGCCGGTTTCGAGTTCTACGACTGGGGGAACGAGCGGAGCGGTGAGATCCGGCTGGTGGTGTCCTGGGACCAGCCCGAAGATGAAGTCGGCGCGTTGTGCCGGGCGCTCAGCCCGCCGTAATCTGCAGCAGCAGGCGACGCGCGCGGACGAAATCCGGAGCGATCAGCAGCGCTCGCTCCAGTGCGTCTCGCGCCTTCAGCACATCGCCCCGTTCGAGATATCCGCGGCCGAGATGCGTGTAGGCCTCGGCAGCGCCCCACCCCGGCGTCCGGTCGACGCCCTGGCGTTCGGATTCGAACGCGGCTGCGGCCTTCTTCAACGTGACCAGCGATTGCTCGTCGATGCGCCCGTCTTCACCGTTGCCCAGCGCTTCGAGCAGCAGGACGCGCGGATCGCGGGGTGCAAGCTTCACGGCGCGCTCCATCTGACCGGCGCTCTTCGAGCCGGCGAGTGGCTTCCAGGGCTTCAACGCGGCCATCGTGCGCAGACACGCCGATTGCAGGGCAAAGCCCGACGCGAAATTGGCTTCGGCCTTCACCACCGAGTCGAGGTTGTCGACGCAGCGCTCGATGGCGTCCCGCGCGTGATCCTTGTCGCGCGTGACGAGCAGCAGCGCGAGCCGATAGTTCGCAAGCCCCGCGTAGTAACGGCGGAGCGGCTGCGCGTCGCCCTCACCGCGCCCGAGCTGGTCCGCGAGATCGTTCAGCGAACGCGCATCCTCGGTGTAAAAGCCGTACTGGATGCGGCCCTCGACGTCCAGCCATTCGGTGTCCGCATCGGCCGCCGCGCACACGGGAAATACGCTGGCCGCCGCGCAAACCAGCAAGGCAAGGATTGGGGTTGCATTCAATTGCATCGGTAGAAACTCGCGTGTTCCGTACAATGTGCTCCGAGCATGACGCACGCTAGCACAGGCGATTTTTCGATCAACGCGACCACGGTCTCACCGGTGTTGATCGACATCGGCATCAATCTTACTCACGATAGTTATGACAAAGACAGGGACGCGGTATTAGCGCGCGCTGCTGCGTCAGGTGTGACACAGATGGTAGTCACGGGCGCAAGCGGAACCAGCTCACACAAGGCCCTGGAGCTCGCGCGAGCGCATCCGGGTCGCCTGTTCGCGACGGCGGGCGTGCATCCACATCATGCGACGGAGCTGAACGAAGCGCTGGCGGGCTCGCTCGAAGAGCTGGCGCGCAGTCCCGAAGTCGTCGCTGTCGGCGAATGCGGACTCGATTACTTTCGCGACTTCTCACCACGCGACGTCCAGCGAAAAGCATTCGCGCGCCAGCTCGAGATCGCTGCGCGTGTCGGCAAGCCAGTGTTCCTTCATCAGCGTGACGCGCACGAAGATTTCGTCGCGATCTTGCGTGAGCACCGGCGTGCACTCGAGCGCGGCGCTGTCGCGCATTGCTTCACCGGCACTGCGGCCGAGCTTGCGGCTTATCTCGACATGGGACTCGCAATCGGCATCACAGGTTGGATTTGCGATGAGCGGCGCGGCGGGCATCTCGTGCCGCTGATGCGCGACATTCCCGTTGGCAAACTCATGCTCGAAACGGATGGTCCGTATCTCCTGCCGCGCGACCTGAAGCCAAAACCCGCTTCGCGGCGGAACGAACCGGCTTATCTTCCGCATATCGCAGCAGCGGTGGCTCGCGCTCGAGGCGAATCATTGGACGAGCTCGCCCGCAGCACGACCGCCGCCGCTCGCGCATTTTTCAGTCTTAAGAATACGTTGTAAGCTACTGTTTTAAGAGGAAAGACAATGGACGTTTCACGCGCTTTCGCATCCATCGACAAGCAATGGCAGAACGGGATCGTGGAGCGCCTGAAGGAATACGTGCGCATCCCCGCCAAGTCGCCGCTGTTCGATCCGGACTGGGAGCGCAACGGGCACATCGAAGCGGCCGTGAATCTGATTGCGGACTGGTGTCGCGCGCAGCCGATTGCTGGGATGCGCGTCGAGATTCGGCGACTGCCCGGCCTGACGCCGATCGTGCTCGTCGATGTACCGGGTGAGTTGCCGGGAACCGCTCTCCTCTATGGCCACTGCGACAAGCAGCCGGAGTTCACCGGGTGGCTTCCCGGACTTGGGCCGTGGGAGCCGGTGATTCGCGATGGAAAACTTTACGGCCGTGGCGGTGCAGACGACGGGTACGCGGCGTTCAGCTCTCTCGCTGCAATCGCCGCGCTCAAGGAACAGCGCGTGCCGCTGCCGCGATGTGTGGTGCTGATCGAAGCATCGGAGGAAAGCGGCAGCAACCACTTGCCCGCGCATCTCAAGGCGCTGGGTAGTGGCATTGGTGATCCGTCGCTCGTCGTCTGTCTCGATGCGGAGTGCGGCAACTACGATCAGGTGTGGTGCACGACGTCCCTGCGCGGAAATCTCACCGGCGAGCTGCGCATTCGCATGCTCGAAGAAGGCGTGCATTCCGGCATGGGTACGGGCATCGCGGCCACGCCCTTCCGGATCGCTCAGCAGGTGCTCGCGCGGCTGGAGAATCCCGTTACTGGCGACGCGTTGCTGGATGAGCTGCAGGTCACTGTTCCCGCAGATCGTCGTGCGCAGATCTCGACGGCGGCGCGAGTGCTCGGGCCTTCGGTCGCGGGAAAGATGCCGTTCGCGGCGGGCGTGCAGCCCGTGTCGAACGATCCAGTCGAGCTGCTCATCAACTCCACCTGGCGCGCGACGCTCGCCGTCACCGGTGCTGACGGTCTGCCGCCAGTGAAATCCGCTGGCAACGTCTTGTTGCCCGAACTGGTACTGAAACTCTCATTGCGGCTCCCGCCCACATGCGATGCCGCGCGTGCGAGCGCCGCTGTGCGTACTGCGCTCGAACGAGACCCGCCGTATGGAGCGCAGGTGCGCTTCACGGACAACGGCGCCGCGGGTGGGTGGAATGCGCCGCCTTTCTCTCCCTGGCTGGAGGAATCCATCACCGCCGCTTCTCGCAAGGTGTTCGGGCGCGAAGCCGTGAGCATTGGGTGCGGTGGGACGATTCCCTTCATGGGAATGCTCGGTGAGCAGTTCCCGAAGACCCAGTTTTTCATCACCGGCGTGCTGGGCCCGCAAGCCAACGCACACGGCCCCAACGAATACCTCCACATCGATTACGCGCGACGACTGACCGGATGCGTGGCGCTGGTGCTGGCGGATCACGCGAAACAGTGCGGCTAGAAGAGCCGCTGGCGATTCATCACGCTTGGGGTGACCGCGCTCTTCAACTGTTTCCAGGCTTCGTAGAAGCGCTCGACGGCGGTCGAGTGGCCGGCGCGCTCGACGGGCGGAAACTCCGAGCGGAGTGAGTCGAGCATCAGCGTCCACTTCGGCAAGCCCTTCGGGAATTTGCCGTTCCGGGTGAACACCACGCGTCCCTCGACGGGCACTTCGCCCGCCACCGCCTTCACCGCGGCAATCCGGTCGTACAGGCCGCTTTGCGGGTTCGTGAACGTCGTGCGGGTGGCCCCGTTCATCACGGTCCACTCCGTCATCTGATCGCCGCCGAAGATATTGCCCTGAACGTCCCGCAGATCGACCACGAGGATGCCGAGCGAAGTCAGGAGCAGGAAGTCCACGTGGAAGTTGCTGCCCATGCCATCCGGCACGAGCACATCGACGAGATAGTCCGAGCCGGCGCCGCACACCTGGGCAACCAGCGCCTTGTGCGCCCGACGCGCCCGATACCAGCGCCATACGAACGACAGCGCCCAGCCGAGCACGACGGCGCCCGCCACGAGCCCCCAGGTGGTCGGCGGAAGTTCCTGCAATACCTCCACAGTCTCCCTTTCAGCCGCGCCTACGAAAGTACGTCATGCAACGCGCCCACGTCGGGCGCTATTTCGACACACTCCGTCGGTCGGGCGAACAGCCGCGCCAGCGTCTCAGGCATTTCGATTTGTCGTCCCACGAGCGGCTCGGCGATTTCGCGAAATTTTGCCGGATGTGCGGTGGCAACCAAAATCCAGCGTCCTTTGTTCCGCCGTTCGGCCGGCAGCCGCTCGTAGACCTCGGCGGCAACGGCAGTGTGCGGGCACCAGATTCGGCCATACCGCTCAAAGTCCGTCCGGATGCGCGCGCGGATCTGCTCGTCCGTTACCGAGTACGCGCTGGCGAAGGTGCGCAGCTTCGCGAGGTCCGGAATCAGGGAGCGCAGGCGCTCCATGTTGCTGGGGTTGCCCACGTCCATTGCACAGGCAAGCGTCGCGATGCTGGCGCTCGGCTTCCAGTCGCCCGTCGCGAAATAGTCAGGAACGGCGCGATTCACATTGTGAGCGAGCACGACGTCCGCGATGGGCAGACCGATCTTCTTCGCCCACAGGCAGGCGACTACATTGCCTAGGTTGCCGCTCGGCACGATGAACGATGCCGGCTCACGATGCTCGCGCCATACAGCGAGGCTGCTGGCCGCGTAGTACACGGCCTGCGGCAGCAGACGCCCGAGGTTGATGCTGTTCGCGGATGAGAGCTCGAGTCGCTTGCGAAGCGTCGCGTCGGCGAACGCTTCCTTCACCATGCGCTGGCAATCGTCGAACGTTCCGCGCACGGAGTACGAATGGACGTTGCCGCCCCAGCACGTAAGCTGTCGCTCCTGCGTGGGCGATACGAGCCCTTTCGGAAACAGCACCGACACGCCGATGCCCGGACGATTGTGAAAAGCTGCGGCGACAGCGCCGCCGGTATCGCCTGACGTGGCGACAAGAATGTGCAGCGGCCGATCCTGCGAGGTCCGCGCACGCGCCATGGCGGCCGCAAGGAAACGCGCGCCGAAATCCTTGAAGGCGGCGGTCGGGCCGTGGAAAAGCTCGAGTACGCCGAGGCGTCCATCGGGCGACAGCGGAACGAGCGGCGCGGGGAAATTGAATGCTTCGCCGACGATATCGCCGAGCAACGGCTCGAGCCGATCGCCGGCGGCAAACGGGGCGATCAGTGCGCGCGCAACTCCGGGCAGCGCACCCTCGTAGCCGAATGATTCGGGAGCGAGCTGGGGCCAGCTCTGCGGCACATAGAGCCCGCCGTCCGGCGCGATGCCTCGCACGATCGCGTCGCTGAAGCCGGCCTCCGGCGAGGTGTTGCGCGTGCTGGCGAAGCGCATCGGCTTCCTGGCTGCATCGGCGGCGGCGCTCATGCCACCACCCGCGCGCCGGCAGAGTTGATCTCCACGATCCACTCGTCGACTTCGATCGAACGCTTCGTGAATTCGTTACGCATCGCCTGCAGCACCGCCGGTGCACGATCTGCCATCGCCCACGCGAACATCGTGGGCCCGGCACCTGAAATCGAGCAACCGAGCGCGCCCGCTTCCATCGATGCGCGCCGCACGTCCTGGAAGCCCGGGATCAGCGCCTGACGCTGCGGCTCGATGACCACATCCTCGAACGAGGCGCGGATCATGTCGAGGTCGTTCGTATAGCAGCCCGAGATGAAGCCGGCCAGGTTTGCGGTCTGCCACACGAAGTCGGACATTGCGACCGTGCGACTCAGAATCGCGCGCGCCTGCTTCGTCGAGAGAAACATGTGCGGATGAAGGATGACGGCGCGCACGTCCGTCGGCACCGGTATCTGCTTCACGCGCGGATGATCGATGCCCACGGTGAGCACGAGCCCGCCGAACAGCGACGGCGAAATGTTGTCCACGTGCAGCGAGCCGCTCGCCACCGCTTCGCCCTGCATGGCGAACTTCAGCAGCTCGAGCTTCGTGCAAGGCTTGTCGAGCAATGCGTTCGCCGCGACGACCGCACCCACGGCGGAGGCAGCGGAGCCGCCGAGACCGGAGCCGAGCGGAATGCCCTTCTCGATCTCCATCTCGAATCCGAAACCCGGAGACAGCGCTTCGTACATGGCGAGCAGCGACCGTCCGGCTGTGTTCTTCTCCGGGTCCTTCGGCAACTCACCGGCAACGCCGCGCGTCGCGCGAATGACGACGCCCGGCTGCGCGCCACGCCTCACCGTAATGCGGTCGCCGAGCGCATCGACGGAAAACCCCAGAATGTCGAATCCGATTGCGACGTTTCCGACAGAGGCTGGTGCGAATGCGGTCGCCTGTTGCAGGGTCACAAACGTGCCCCGAGATACGCGGCGAGACGCAGCACGTCCGCAAACACGCCGCCCGCCGTCACTTCGGGGCCGGCGCCCGGACCCTGCACGATGAGCGGGTTGTCGCAGTACCGGCGCGTCTCGAAACGCACGATGTTGTCGGTCAGCGCCATGTTCGCGAAGGCGTGCTTCGTGTCGAGCTCGACCAGCCCCACGGTCGCCTTGCCATCCGCCGTGAGGCGGCCCACGTAGCGCAGGACCTTGCCGCGATGACGCGCCGAGTCCAGTCGCCCGCGCATCTGCGCGTCGTGGCTGGAGAGCCTGCTGAGGAAATCGTCGATCGTGCCCTTGTCGAGCCCGGCCGGCACGAGGCTCTCGACCTTCACGTCCGTGAGCTCGAGCTCCAGGCCCATCTCGCGGCCGAGAATGATGAGCTTGCGCGCCACGTCCATGCCCGACAGGTCGTCGCGCGGATCCGGCTCGGTGTAGCCGCGTTGCTTGGCATCCTTGACGATGTCCGAGAAGGCCGTGCGGCCGTCGTATACATTGAAAAGGTACGCGAGCGTGCCCGAGAAGATGCCTTCGATGCTGACGATGTCGTCGCCGGTGTCGCGCAGGTCGCGCAGCGTCTGGATCACCGGCAGACCCGCACCGACGGTCGTCTCATACAAATAGTGAGCGCCACTCGACCGGCGCGCCTCGTGGAGGCTGCGGTAGTAGCTGAACTCCGAGCTGTTCGCTTTCTTGTTCGGCGTCACCACGTGAACGCCGCGCGCGAGCCAGTCCGCGTAGCGCCGACCGACGGTTTCGTTGGCCGTGCAGTCGATGAGGAGCGTGTGCGGCAGATACTCCACGCGCACGTGCTCCACGAACTTGCTGATGTCGGCTGCAACTGCCTTCTGCTCGAAGTCATCGCGCCAGTTCGCCAGGTTCACGCTGCCGTTCGACAGCAGCATGCGTTTCGAATCGAGAATGCCGCGGACGCGCAGATCGACCTTGAACTTGTCCCGCAACCGGCCTGCCTGCGACGCGAGTTGCGCCAGCAGCACGCGCCCTACGGTGCCCGGACCGATGACTCCGATCGAGAGCGTGTGCGGTGACAGATAGAACCCGGCATGCGTGGCGCGCAGTGCCTTGGTTGCATCCGGGCCATCGATCACGACGGAGATGTTCCGCTCGGATGCACCCTGCGCGATGGCGCGCACGTTGATGCTGGCCGCGCCGAGAGAGTTGAAGACCTTCGCCGACACGCCAGGCGTGCCCGCCATGCCGTCACCGACGATAGCGAGGATCGCCAGATCCGGATCGACGTCGACGCTCTGGATCTGACCCTCTTTCAACTCGCGCGCGAACGCATCGCGCACGACGGCGGCCGCGCGGTTCGCCTGATCCTGCGGAATCGCACAGCAGATGGAATGCTCGGAACTGCCCTGCGAGATCAGGATCACCGAGATGCCTTCCTCGCGGAGCGCACCGAACAGGCGATGCGCAGTACCCGGCACGCCGATCATGCCGGCGCCTTCGAGATTGATCAGCGCGACGCGCTCGATGGTGGTGATGCCTTTGACGGGCAGCAGGGAGTCCGGCTTGGAGCAGATCAGCGTGCCCTGCTTCTGCGGCGCGAACGTGTTGCGAATCCAGATTGGAATGTCGCGACCCACGGCGGGCGCCATGGTCTGCGGGTGAATGACCTTTGCACCGAAGTACGCCAGCTCCATCGCCTCGTTGTACGACAGCGAGTCGATGATGGTGGCGTCCGGCACGCGACGCGGGTCCGCGGACAGCACACCGTCCACGTCCGTCCAGATATGAATCTCGCGCGCTTCGAGCAGCGCACCGAAAATGGAACCGGAGAAATCGCTACCGTTGCGGCCGAGGGTCGTCTGAACGCCGCGGCGGTCCGAAGCGACGAAACCCGTGATGATCAGTGTGCCCGTGAACCCGCGCGGCACGGCGGCGGCGAGCTTCTCGTGGGACTCGGCCCACTGCACTGCCGGCCCGAGCGGACCCCACTCCACCACCAGCACCGTCCGCGCGTCGATCCATTTGACCGGCCCGGGCCGGCCGCCGCGCTCTTCGAAGTAACGATAGAAGAGCTTGGTGGACCAGAGCTCGCCGTATCCGGCGATCAGGTCGGTGACATTGCGCGCGGCGGCGCGGGTCAGCCGCACCGTGTGCAGGATGCCTTCGATGTCGTGACAGTCACGGTCAAACCCGGAGAGATAGAGCCGCGCGGACTCGGGCCGCAGCAGCGTCTCGGCAATGGTGGCGTGGCGCGCCCGCAGCTTCCCAAGCTCGGAGCGATAGGTTTCATCCTGCTGCTCGGCCAGCTCCACGAGCTTCAGCAGGGCATCCGTGACGCCGCGGCAGGCCGAAAGCACGACGCCCTGGGGCCCGGGCGGTGCGGAGATGAGGATATCGGCTACACGGCCGAAACAGTCGGCGTCGGCGACGCTCGAGCCGCCGAATTTGTGCACGACCCAAGAAGAAGGATTGGCCATCGAAGTGTGGAAGGTCACGGCGAAAAAGGCCGTGCGACTCTACTGACCGTCCAGTGGCTCTGCAACTCAACCGAGGCGTTTACGAAACCGCAGTGCTGCGATTGTGACGGCCGCCACCAGGAATGCCGTGAGCTTGAGGAGCGGGACCCCGAGGTCGGCAAGGTGCGCACCGCGCAGGACCACGCCGCGCACGATGCTGTTGAAGTGCGTGAGCGGCAGCACCTGCGCCAGCCACTGCGCCGGCTCGGGCATGCCGGCCAGCGGGAACATGAAGCCGGAGAGCAGGATCGAGGGGAGCATCGTAAAGAAGCCGAGCTGCATGGCCTGAAACTGGGTCTGCGCCACCGTCGAGATGAGGAGCCCCAGCGCCAGGGTCGCGGCGATGAACAGGCTGGCGCCGGTATAGAGCTGCCAGAGGGGGCCGTTGATGGGCACATCGAACAGCAGGACCCCCATGCTCAGGATGATGGTGGTCTGGATCAGGCCGACGACTACGTACGGCGCGAGCTTGCCGATCATCAGCTCCACGGGCTTCACGGGCGTCGTGATCAGCAGCTCGAGGTTCCCGCGTTCCCGCTCGCGCACCAGGGCTATGGCAGTAAAGATCACCATAGTCATGTTCAAAATGACGCCAATCAGGGCGGGCACGATCTGCACCGCCGTGCGTCGTTCCGGGTTGTACTCGATGAGCAGCTCGACCGGTCGCCGCGGCTGCGTGGACTCGGTTGCACGCAAGGTCAGGGGCGCCGATGCGAGCGCGCGCAACGCACCCTCCACGCCCGGCTCGCTGCCATCGATGAGGAGCTGCGCCATGGGCCGGTCCGGGGTGAGCCTGCGGCGCTCGAAATCGGGTGGGATGTAGAGGCCGGCGGAGATCGCGCCCGAGGCGAGCCGCTGGCGCAGGCTTAGTGCGTCGCCGGGACGCTCCACGAACTCCACGACCTGGGTCGCTTCGAGCTGGCTCACGAGCGCGCGCGAGGCGGACGTGTTCGCGTAGTCCGTGACGCCGGCTCGAATATGGCGCACGTCGAAATTGATGCCGTAGCCGAAGATCAGGATCTGGATGAGCGGGATGCCGACGATCATGGCGCCGGTCAGCTTGTCCCGCCGGAGCTGGCGTACTTCCTTGCCGGCGATGGCGAGCACGCGCTGAAAGAACGCTGAGACGGAGCTCATGCCGCACCTCGCTGGGGGGCTTCCTTGCCGGGCAAGGTCGCCGCGACAAATACATCTTCGAGATTTGCACGCGTGGCCTCGACTTCCGCTTCGATGCCAGCGACCTGCAACATCTGCCTGACGCGCCCTTCCGCGTCAGACACGCTTCGCTCGACGAGCACATGCAGGCGCAAGCCGAGCTGCGCGAGACTCCTGACCTCAGGCATCTTGCGTAGCTCGCGGCGAGCAGCGTCGGTGTCGCGCGCCTGCACCTCGATCACTTGCAGAGGGAGGTCGTCCATCAATCGCTCGGGCTCTCCCTCTGCGACCACCCGGCCATGATCGAGAATCGCGAGCCGATGGCAACGCTCGGCCTCGTCCATGTAGTGTGTCGAGACGAGGATGGTCGTGCCGCGCGCGACGAGCGCGAACAGGCTCTCCCAGAAATCGCGACGACTCTGCGGATCGACGGCGCTCGTCGGCTCGTCGAGCATGAGCATCTCGGGCTCGTGGAGCGTGGCCGCGGCGAGCGCGAGTCGTTGCCGCTGGCCACCGCTCATCGCCGCTGCCAGGCGATCCGACAGGTCCTTGAGCTTGAACTCCTCGAGCACCTCATCGATGCGTCGTGCGGCGCGCGCCTTCTCGAGCGTGTAGACGCGTGCGATGAAGCGCAGGTTCTCGAGCACGGTGAGGTCGTCCCAGAGCGAGAACTTCTGGGTCATGTAGCCGACCTTGGTCCGCACGGCTTCCGCCTGCCGCGGCATGTCGTAGCCGAGCACCTTGATGCTGCCCGACGTGGGGTACAGCAGGCCGCACAACATGCGGATGGTGGTGGACTTGCCTGAGCCGTTTGGGCCGAGGAACCCGTAGATGTTCTTGCGCTCGATATCGAGCGACACGTGGTCCACGGCCACGACCGATCCGAAGCGGCGCGTGAGGTCCCGCGCCTGGACCGCGAGTTGCGATGATTCAGCCACGATCGCCACTCACCCCGACGATGCGGACTTCGACTGGCACGCCTGCCGGTAGCTGGCGCACGCGGTCGTCGGTCACTTCAACTTCGGCGAGGAATGCCAGCCGGCTGCGATCTCGCTGCGTGAGTGCGTAGTAAGGAGTGAAAGCTGCCTCTGTCGCGACCCAACGCACGAAGCCGTTGAGAGGCTGCTCCACGCCATCTACGAAGATCTGCGCTTGTGCGCGCGGCCTGATGGAGGCACGCCGCGGTTCTGGCACGTAGACCCTTGCGAACGCCGGTGTATCGGCAAGCAGCACGACAACCGGTGTGCCGCGCGGCGGTCGCTCGCCTGCCTTGTAAGGCAACGCGTCCACTACACCGGCCCGTGTAGCGCGCAGGATGAGCCGCGAGTCGGTGATCTCCAGCTCGCGTTTGGCGGACTCGAGAGCGGCAACTGCGGCGCGCGCCTGATCGACCTGCTCCACGCGCGTTCCGTTCATCAGCTCCGCGAGCGCCGCCTGGGCTTCGCGAAGTGCGGCGACCGACGCGTTGCGAGCGGCACGCGCCTGGTCGAGCTGCGACTGGCTGATGAGGCGCTGCTTCACGAGCTCCTCGGAGCGAACGTATTCGCGCTCATCACGATCGGCTGCCGCACGAGCTGCGTTGACGCGTGCGCGTGCTTCGGCAATCGTTTCCTTGCGGGCGCCCCGTTCCAGCTCCATCAGGCGTTGGCGTGCCTGTTCGAGCTGCGCAGTCGCCTGTGCGATACGCGCGGCCGTGACTTCCGTTTCCTGCCTGACCAGCACCTGGCCCTTCTCGACGTGATCGCCCTCGCGCACATCGAGCGAGAGGATGGGCTCCGCCTCCTCCGCCACGATCTCGATGCGGTCGCGTTCGAGCGTGCCCACGAGCGGGGCATCCCCGTTGCCATCGCATGCCGTGAGCAGCAGCACTGCAAGGACGATCAAGCGCTTCACAGTGTCTTCTCCGTGGCCTGCGGCCCGGCAATGCCGTGCGCGAGAACTTCTCTGGTGTGACCGATGAATCGCTGCAGGAATTCTTCGTCCTGGCGCACCCCGAACACCTTGCTCGTCACGGACAGCGCCAGGAACGGGAACAGCGCGAGGCTCAGCATCGAGAGCACCGTGAGCTTCGGATCGAGTCCGGCGCGAAGGTGGCCGCGGTCGATCTCCTGCTGCACGATCTTCTCGACCAGCGGCGCGACGCGTTCGGGAAACTCCTTGATGAACATCCCGCGCAGCGGCCCGTCCGGCATCAGCACTTCGCGGATGACCAGTCCGGGCAACCAAGGGTTCGCGGCATAAACGCGCATCGCGGCCTCGACGAGTGAGCCAAGCTCCACGGTCACGAGCCCGCGCGTCATTGCGTCGACGCCAGCGCGGATCGGCTGCACCAGCGTGTTGAAGATCTCGCGATACAGCCCCGGCTTGCCGCCGAAGTAGTACCGGATCATCGCCACGTTGGCGCCAGCGGCCGCGGAGATCTGACGGCTCGACACCGCTCGATAGCCATAGCGCAGGAACAGCTCGCGAGCAGCGGTAAGCAGCCGTTTGCGGACATCCTCGCTGTTCTCGGTACGAGGCCGGCCACGTGAACGTCGTTTATTAACCATGCGTGTAATTACATGCCTCGCGTCCGGCCGATGCAATGCGTGCCCACGATCAAGTGTTTAATTTCCTCAAAGTTCGGCGTGTGGTGCCCGCAGCGATGGGCCGGACGGCGTGGGCGCGGCGGCTGGCATAATTGCGTACCCGTGGAATCGTCCCTCGCCCCCCTGCTCCCGCTTTTCGAGCGCGAACGCGCCGCCGGCCGGCCGCTCGTGCTTGGCGTGGTGCTCGAGACAGCGGGCTCCACGTACCGCAAACCTGGCGCACTGATGCTCATCGCCGAGAACGGCGAGTACTCGGGCCTGTTGTCCGGTGGCTGTCTCGAAGGCGATTTGCGCGAGCATGCCGACTCAGTCCGCAAAACCGGCGAGCCGCGCGTGATCAGCTATGACCTGCGTGGGCCGGACGATCTGCTTTGGGGCCTGGGCGTCGGTTGCGAAGGCGCGATGAAGATCCTGCTGACGCGCGTCGCCGCCAGTAACAACTGGCAACCTCTTGCACACCTCACGAGCGAGCTCGCTACGCATCGACCCACTGCAGTGGGGCTCGTGGTGGAGTCGCAGCGCGCCGACTGCCCTGCTGGGACGGTAATCCTGCCCAACCCGAACGGACTCTCTGCAGTGCAGACTGCACTTACAGCGGCGGCATCAACCGGCAGCGTCGGCTGGCTCGATGCAGGTGCGCCCGAAACGAAAGTGTTCGCGCTGCCGCTGGCTCTGCCGCCGCGCATTCTGTTGCTCGGCGCGGGCCCTGACACGCTGCCGATCGTGGATTTCGCAGCCCGCCTGGGATGGAAGGTCACGCTCGTCGACCATCGCCCCGCTTACGCGAAGGCCGCGCACTTTCCGGCAGCGGAGCGCGTCATACAGTCGCGGCCGGATGAGGTCGCGAGTGCCGTCGATCTTTCAGCGTATGCCGCGGCTGTGGTGATGAGTCATCACCTACCCTCGGATCTCGCCTATCTGCGCGTGCTGGCTGCGAGCGACATCCCCTACGTCGGGCTTCTCGGCCCAGCCATTCGCAGGGAAAAGTTGCTCACCGATCTCGGCGAGGAAGCCGCGCGCCTTCGCCCGCGTTTACGCGCGCCCGTCGGTCTGGCGTTGGGCGGTCGCGCGCCCGAGTCGATTGCTTTGGCGATCGTGAGTGAGATTCACGCGTTCGTGCATGACGCGCGCGGTCGTCCGTTCAGCGAGGCCTGATGAGCTCAAACGTCGAAGAGAGCGCGACGCTCTATGCGATCGTGCTGGCAGCCGGCGGGTCCAGCCGGTTCGGATCGCCGAAGCAGCTCGTTCGTGTGGACGGTCGACCGCTCATGCACACGGTGGTGTCACGTGCGGTCGAAGTGACGGGCCATTCCACTCTCGTGGTGCTCGGCGCGAACGCCGCTGATCTCGCCCCTCTGCTGCGACACTCGCCCGCGACCATCGTAATCAACCGGGACTGGAGTGAGGGCATGGCCAGCTCTATCCGGGCGGGCATCGCCCGTCTGCCCGGCTTCTGCACTGGCGTGATGCTCGTGCTGGCCGACCAGGCGGCCGTGACCTCCGAGGATTTGAAGCGGCTCGCGGGCGCCTGGCGGCGCCAGCCCGATTACATTGTTGCCGCCCAATACGGCGCGACACTGGGCGCGCCGGCCATCTTCCCCAGCTCCTCCTTCCGCGATCTCACCGAGTTGCGCGGGGACTCGGGCGCGCGCGCCCTGTTCCGGCGGAATCCCGACCGCGTCGTGCGCATCCCCATGGACAGCGCTTCTCTCGACATTGACACGCCGGAAGATCTGCTCCGGCTAAACCCGATAAGCGCTGATTAAGTTGGATTCTGCTGCGATCGTGCAGCGATCTTGCTGGAAACTGCTTGACGGCTGTGATTAGGAGCCCTAAGCTGCAGGCTATGCTCATCTTCGATCGAATCTCGGTCCCGCTGCAGCAGGCTCTGGCGAGCGCCCTGCGGCGTCTGGCGCAGCTCGCTCACACGAGCTCGTGGGATCAGTGGGCTTCCCAACGACTGACACCCACTCAGCGCAAGATCCTGGAGCTGCTGGCGTCCCGTCGTGAAAGCCTCACCTTGTCGGCCGTCGCGCAGGAGCTTGGTGTCACACCAGCGACCGCCTCCGACAGCCTCACCGCCCTGGAGACCAAAGGTCTGGTCAAAAAGCGGCGCAGCCACGTCGATGGACGAGCTCTGGCAATCATGTTGACGACCGAGGGACGCCGTTCCGTTACTGCACTCGCAGCATTGCCGGACCCGTTGCAGGCGGCGTTCAGCGTGCTCACCCCGCACGAGCAGGAAATCTTCTACCGGTCGGCGATCAAGATGATCCGGGGCCTGCAGGAAAGCGGGACCCTGCCGATTTCGCGCATGTGCGTGCGCTGCCGGTACTTCGATCCTTTCCGCTATCCGGACTCGGCGACGCCCCACCACTGCCACCTGGTCGGCGCGCCCTTCGCGGACCGCCATCTGCGCATCGACTGCCCGGACCAGGAATTCAACGAGCGCGAGGCGCAGGAAGCCCTCTGGGTGCGCTTCTGCGCCCCGCAGGAAACCAAGAAAGACAACTAGGATCGATTCAGCAGGAGGCGTTGGGGTTCGGGAAGTTGTCGGACTCGTCCTCGCCTTCGCGCGCCGTCAGACAGGCAAAATCCTTCTCGACGACGATTCGCAGCTCGGCATCGGGCGCCGCGCGCTGCTCACCTTGCAGGGTGACCTCATTCGATGCGCACCAGCCGAGCGCCGCGCGCTCAGGCAGGCGAACTTCCAGGGTCCCAGCGGTATAGCTGGCGGAAATCGAGCCCGCTGCAGGGTCGCGACGGAGCCGATACGTGAGGGCGGCGCCGCCGCCGAAGCGCACGCGATCCTCGACCATGCCGTCTTTTTCGAGGGCGCTCACTTCGCCCTGGGTCAGGCGCAGGCGGAGCGAATCGCCTTTGATGCGAAGTTTCATGTCCTGTCGATCGGGTTGCGGCGAGCAAGTTCGAGCACGTGCTGTGCCAGTACGAGATGGGGGCGGTCGAGCATCCGTCCATCGAGACTCGTAACGCCCGTCGCTGAATTGGTGCCGAATGCGGCGACGACGCGCCGGGCGTGCTCGACCTCGGCCGCCGTCGGACTGAACGCAGCGTTGATGATGGGCACCTGGTCCGGGTGGATGGCGAGCTTGGCGGTGAAGCCGTCTCCTCGTGCTCGGGCAGCCTCGCGCTTGAGGCCCTCCGTATCGCGAAAATCGGCGTGGACACCGTCGATGGCCTGCACACCCGCAGCGCCGGCTGCGACGAGGCATAGCGAACGCGCGAGCTCCAGCACGGGTGTGAGCGTGCCGTCTTTCCTGGTTTTCTCAGTCACGCCCAGTGCGGCGGACAGGTCTTCCATGCCCCAGGTAAGTCCTGTCAGGCGCGGACCCGCGGCGCCCGTGCCGTACTCACTCAGCGTGAGCAAAGCCTGCGGGGTCTCAGTGCCAATCACGATGATCCGCGTCGAGCCACGGTCGTGGCCCTCGCGCTTTTCCAGCTCGCTGAGGTATTGGTCGACTTCTGCCACCTCCTTTGCTGCAGACACTTTCGGCAGAACTACGCCTTCCGGACGCCCGCCGATCACGGCAGCGAGGTCCTCCCTGAGCTTGCCGCTCGAGAGCGCATTGACCCGAACCCAGCGCTGTTGACCCGGCGTCGCCGGGTTTGCCTTCAGGAATTGGGCGATCTGCGTGCGCGCCGCAGGGAGCTGCGCCTCGGCAACCGAGTCCTCGAGATCGAGGATCAGCGCATCCGCTCCGGATCCGAGCGCTTTGGCTTGCTTGCGGTCGCTGTCCCCGGGCACGAACAGCAGCGAGCGGAGAGGCGCACCGGTCATTGCGCCGGCCTCTTGAGCATCATCGCCGTCCGGCGGCACGAGGCCACCTGCTCGTCCCGCTGGTTGTAGGCGCGATGCTCGAACGTAACGATACCGACATCCTTGCGGGACTGGCTCTCGCGAACCGTCAGGACCGTGGTCTCGATGCGAAGCGTGTCGCCGATGAACACGGGCTTCGGAAACCTCACTTCGTCCCACCCCAGATTGGCCACGGTGGTGCCGTGGGTGGTGTCGTAGACCGAGATGCCCACCATCAGCCCGAGCGTGTACACGCTGTTCACCAGGGGCTTGCCGAAAGGCGTGCCTTTGCTGGACTCGTAATCCAGGTGTAACGCAGCCGGGTTCATGGTGAGGGTGGACACCATCACGTTGTCGGTTTCGGTCACGGTGCGGCGGATGGTGTGCTGGAACGTCTGGCCGACCGTGAACTGCTCGAAATAGAGTCCTGGCATGCCCCCTCCTGACGGGGCCGGTAGTGTTGCACAGTTTGGCTCATAACCCGGGGCCACCATTCCCCAAACGAACCGTTATTGGGAGGGTCCGCGGCGGGCTCCTATAGTCGGTCGCCATGTATCGCTACGACGAGATCGACCAGGCGGTGGTCGACCAGCGCGTGGCGGAATTTCGCGATCAGACGCGTCGCTTCCTCGCCGGCGAGCTGTCCGAAGACGAGTTTCGCCCCCTGCGACTCCGCAATGGCCTCTACATCCAGCGGCATGCTCCCATGCTGCGGATTGCGATCCCGTATGGTCTGCTCGCCACGCGTCAGCTCCGCAGGCTTGCGGACATCGCCCGCAAGTACGACCGCAGCTTCGGCCACTTCACCACGCGCCAGAACCTGCAGCTCAACTGGCCCGAGCTAAAAAACGTACCGGAGATTCTCGAGCAGCTCGCGAGCGTGCAGATGCACGCTATCCAGACGAGCGGCAACTGCGTGCGCAACGTGACCGCCGATCACATGGCAGGCGTCGCGCCGGACGAACTGGACGATCCGCGGCCGTACTGCGAGATCCTGCGTCAGTGGTCGACGCTCAATCCCGAATTCACGTACCTGCCGCGCAAGTTCAAGATTGCCGTGACGGGCTCGCCGGAGGACCGTGCTGCTTCAGAGGTGCACGATATCGGTCTGCACATGCAGCGCGATGCCGCCGGCAATCTCGGATTCAAGGTGTTCGTGGGTGGTGGCCTGGGCCGCACGCCGATCATCGGTCAGGTGGTGCGCGAGTTCCTGCCGCTGACGGATCTGCTCTCGTACTGTGAGGCGATCCTGCGCGTGTACAACCGCTATGGCCGGCGCGACAACATTCACAAGGCGCGCATCAAGATTCTCGTGAAGTCGCTGGGCATCGAGGAGTTCCGCAAGCAGGTCGAAGCCGAGTGGGCCGCCTCGAAGGATTTCGCAACTCAGCTCGACATGGCTGAAGTGGATCGCGTGCGCGCCTTCTTTACACCGCCGGCGTACGAGAGGCTCGACGACATCGACGCCGCGCATGGGCGCGAGCTCGAATTCCAGACCTGGTATCGGTACAACACTCGCCCGCACAAGGTGCGCGGCTACCGCGCGGCGTTCGTGTGCTTGAAGGCGCATGGCTTCATTCCTGGAGACATGACGTCGGATCAGATGGACGCGGTGGCGGATCTGGCGGACCGCGTGAGTTTTGGGCTCGTGCGCACCACGCACAACCAGAACCTGCTGCTGGCAGACGTGCGGCAGACGGATCTCTACGACGTTTGGGTCGAGCTGAAGCGGTTGGGGCTCGCCTCGCCGAACATCGGCACGCTCACGGACATGATCGCGTGTCCGGGCCTCGACTTCTGCAGCCTCGCGAATGCGGGCACGCTGAACGTGGCGAAGCAGATCCAGAAGCAGTTCGACGATCTCGACTACCTCTACGATCTCGGTGACATCGAGATCAAGATGTCCGGCTGCATGAATGCGTGCGGCCATCATCACGTTGGACACATCGGGATTCTCGGCGTGGATAAGCACGGCGAGGAGTGGTACCAGATCACGCTCGGCGGGTCGGTCAATGGCTTCACTGCGCTCGGCGATGTGATCGGGCCGTCCGTGAAACAGGACGACGTGGCGTCCACCATTCAACGCATCGTCGAGGTGTATCGCGCACGTCGTGAAGATGGCGAGCGCTTCATCGAAACCTATCGCCGCATCGGCATGAAGCCGTTCAAGGACAACGTGTATGTCCAGAATTCTGCGGCGGCATGAGTTTGTCGAAGACGACTGGGTGACTCTGGGCGCGGATGCGAGCCCGGGGGATGACGCTGCGGTCATCGTTCCGTTTGCGAAGTTTCGTGAGAGTCGCGAGGCGTTCCTCGCGCGTAGTGGGCGGCTGGGCGTGTTGCTCGCGCCGGCGGACAAGGTCGAGGACCTTGCGGCGGACCTGCCTCGCCTTGCTCTCGTTGCGCTTCAGTTCACTGGCCCCGGCGAAGGCCGTGGCTACACCGCCGCTCGCCTCCTCCGTCAGCGCTACGCGTTCAAAGGCGAAGTTCGCGCCGTCGGCCACGTGAAGCAGGACCAGCTCTACCTCATGGCCCGCTGCGGTATCGATGCCTTCGAGCTCGCTCCCACCGAAAAGCCCGAAGAAGCCCTCGCCACCCTCGCCCGCTTCAAAGTCGCCTACACCCCCGGCGAACCCATTCCTTCCGCTTTGCGCGAACGCTTCCGCTCCCGCGCAGGTTGAGGGGCCCGAAAGCCTTCTGCTCTCCCGATCCTGAAGGGATCAAATCTTTCAACGCCCTCGGTGCGCGCCAATCGCAGCCGCATGCCAGCGGCGGTACCGGGGCGCGCAAGAGCGAACTCTCTATCTTCAACGCTGAGGGAGCTTCGTGTCCTTGAACAGTTCGGCGACTTCCTCAGAAGAACTCATTCGGTGTGCCCGCTCGACTAGCCTGCGATCCAGGTGGGGCGCGAGAAGCTGCGCGAAGTCGTACATGTACTTCCGCAAGAGTGTCCCGCGCCGAAAGCCAATCCACGTCGTATGAGCCGGCAACAGGTGTGAAGCATCAATGGCAACGAGGTCCGCATCCTCATCGGGCTTGACTGCCATGCTGGCCACGATCCCCACGCCCAACCCAAGCCGCACGTAGGTCTTGATCACATCCGCATCACGCGCCGTGATCGCCACGTTCGGCGTCAAATCCGCCTTCGCGAAGGCTTCGTGAAGCGAGGACGGCCCCGCAAAGCTGAAGGTGTACGTAATCAGCGGATACTGCGCCAGCGCCCGAAAAGTGAGCTTCCCCGTCTTGGCCAGCGCATGGTCCCTGGGAACGATCGCCGTGCGATGCCACCGATAGCACGGCAACAGCGTCAAATCCGAAAACAGGTGCTCCGAACCCGTGGCAATGGCGCAGTCGATCCGGTCATGCGCCACCATCTCCGCAATCTGCTCGGACGTCCCCTGGTGCAGGTTGAGCCGCACCTGTGGATATCGACTACGGAACTCGTGAATCACATCCGGCAGCACGTACCGCGCTTGCGTGTGCGTGGTCCCGATGGAAAGCGCCCCTCGCCCTTCGTCCCTGAGCTCCGTGGAAAGGTCCTTGATGCTCTGGGCTTCCTGCAGGATGCGCAGCGCCCGGTCGATGACCTGCTGCCCGGCCGGCGTGATGCGGGTGAGGTTGCGCCCCTCGCGCACGAAGATCTGGAAGCCCAGCTCGTCCTCGAGCAGCTTGATCTGCTTGCTGACGCCAGGCTGCGAAGTGTGCAGTTTCTGGGCCGCGGCAGTGATATTCAGCCCGCTCTGCGCCACCGCGGCCAGGTAGCGCAACTGATGCAGCTTCATCCGGAGCCTTTGCTCGTTCTTTGAGGAAGGTGCGGAAGCCTAGCCGGGCGGCTGTCCGAACGATAGCCGTCCATTCGATAGAGACGCGTGTCTCATGACTCCCGGTTATGGCAGCAGAGGGCCCCTGTCACCGCTCTATAACCGGAATGCACTATCTCATGAGGATTCATTCGTTCGGGCCGCCGGGGGCCGCCGCTATATTCGGTCGCACATTATGGGCGATGTCCTCACTCTCGAGCTCGAACAGAAGGCCGCGGCCGTCCGCGACCAGCTGGCGTCGGCTGTCCAGCAGCACGGCCGCGTCGTCTACTCGAACAGCCTCGGCGCCGAAGCCATGGTGCTCACGGACATCATCTGGACCCAGGTGCCGGAGATCGACATCTTCAGCATCGATACCGGCCGTCTCCATGAAGAGACGTACGAGCTGCTCGAGAAGCTGGAGCGGCGGTACAGGAAGCAGATCAAGCTGGTCTACCCCGACTCCGAGAGTCTCGCGAAGCTGGTCTCGAAACAGGGCGTCAACGGCTTCTTCCACAGCCTGGACGCCCGCCTCGCCTGCTGCCAGGTGCGCAAGGTCGAGCCGTTCAAGCGCGCGATCGCCGGCTACGCGGCGTGGGTGACCGGCGTGCGCCGGCAACAGTCGGCGACGCGAGCCCTCGGCCAGCCCATCGAATGGGATGCGCAGAACGGCCTCTACAAGGTGAGCCCGCTGCTCGACTGGACCGAAGAGCAGGTGTGGCAATACATCCGCGCACGCAAGATTCCGTACAACACGCTGCACGATCGCATGTTCCCGAGCATCGGATGCGCACCCTGCACTCGCGCCATCCAGCCCGGCGAGGATCAGCGCGCAGGCCGGTGGTGGTGGGAGCAGCCGGAATCGCGCGAGTGCGGCCTCCAACCCCGGGTACGTCACGCCGTCGGGCAAGCCTAGAGGCGGGTCATGGACTACCTGCCGATCTTCATCCAGTTGCGCGGAGAGCCGGCTGTCGTCGTCGGCGGCGGTCATGTGGCGCTCCGCAAAGTCGATCTGCTGCTGAAGGCTGGTGCGCGGATTACGGTGATCGCGCCGAAGCTTCATGAGGAATTGCGCGCGCTCGCCGTGCGCGGCCAGCTCGACTATCTCGCCCGCGAATTCCAGCCGCATCACCTCGATGGCGTGGGCCTCGCGATCGCAGCGACGGACTCACGTGAGGTGAACGCCGCAGTTTCTGCCGCCGCTCGCGCACGGCGCGTTCCTGTGAATGTCGTGGACGATCCTGAGCTGTCCACGTTCATTTTTCCGGCGATCGTCGATCGCTCACCAGTTCTGGTTGCGGTGGGTTCGAGCGGCCAGTCGCCCGTGCTGGCGCGGCGTGTGCGTCAACAGATCGAGACGTTGCTCCCGGCGCGCCTCGGTGCGCTCGCGCGCTTCGTCGGCGATCGTCGCGAGGATGTGCAGAAGTCTCTCGCTCCTGCGCAGCGCCGGCCATTCTGGGAACGGATCATCGGTGGCTTCGTGGGCTCGCGTGTGCTGGCCGGCGATGAGAAGCGTGCGCGCAAGGCTTTCGATGACGCGCTGTCTGCCTCTCAACAGTCGACGGGCGAGGTGTATCTCATCGGGGCAGGACCGGGAGACCCGGATTTGCTCACGCTTCGTGCCGTTCAACTCCTGCAGCAGGCCGACGTCGTGCTCTATGACCGGCTGGTCTCGGATGCCGTGCTGGATCGCGCGCGTCGGGATGCAGAGCGCATCTTCGTGGGCAAGGAGCCCGGCGGCGATCATCACAAGACGCAGCAGCGCATTCACGATCTGCTCGTGCAATACGCGAAGCGCGGCCTGCGCGTTGCGCGTTTGAAGGGTGGCGACCCGTTCATATTCGGCCGCGGTGGCGAAGAGATCGAGGTCCTCGCGGAAAATGGAATTCCGTATGTCGTCGTGCCCGGTATCACCGCTGCGCTGGGTGCGGCTGCGGCGGCGGGTATTCCGCTGACGCATCGGCGGCTCGCGCAGAGCGTGACGTTCGCTGCGGGACACGCGCTGGATGACGAGTCCCTCGACTGGCGCTCACTGACCCAGCCTCATCACACCGTCGTGTTCTACATGGGCGTGTCGCAACTGCCGCGTATCGCGGCCAAGCTCCTCGAAGCAGGTGCCTCGCCGGTGCTCCCGGCTGCTCTGGTCGAGCGAGGTTCGCTTGCGGAACAACGTGTAGTGCGCGGATCGATCTCGACCATCGCGCAGATCGCGCAGGACGAGAAGGTCGAGCCACCTGCCCTGCTGATCGTGGGCGAGGTCGCCTCGCTTGCGAAGGCCGAGAACGAATTGCTTGCAGTGGCGGACGAAGCGCGTCGCGCACATGCACCGCTGTCGAATACCGAAATCGCCGCTGTCGGGAGCCCGCCATGAGCGTCTCCGCAGGATTCATCGGTTCCGTCGGCAATACGCCGCTCATCCGGCTGCGTGGCCCGAGTGAGGCCACGGGCTGTGAAATTCTCGGCAAGGCCGAGTTCATGAACCCGGGCGGCTCGGTCAAGGATCGCGCCGCGCGCGGCATCATCGAGGATGCTGAGGCGCGCGGTCGGTTGAAGCCCGGCGGCATCGTTGTCGAAGGCACTGCCGGGAACACAGGCATCGGTCTCGCGCACGTGTGCAACGAGCGCGGCTACCGCTGCGTCATCGTCATGCCGGACAACCAGTCGGCCGAGAAGTACAAGCTCCTCGAGATGCTCGGGGCGGAAGTGCACAAGGTGCCCACCGTTCCTTACAGCAATCCGAACCAGTATCAGAAGGTGGCCGGGCGCCTCGCCGAGAGCCTGCCGAATGCCATCTGGTCGAATCAGTTCGACAACACCGCGAACCGCGATGCGCACTATCGGACGACAGGCCCTGAGATCTGGTCGCAGACGGAGGGACGGATCAGCGCGTTTGTCTCCGCGAGCGGCACCGGCGGTACGCTCGCGGGCGTTTCCGAATACCTGAAGGAACAGAACCCGAAAGTTCGCTGCGTGCTGGCGGACCCGCCGGGAAGCAGCCTGTACGAGTATGTGAAGAACGGTGCGCTGAAGGCCACCGGCACGGGCTCGATCACGGAAGGCATCGGCATCGGTCGTGTGACGGCCAACATGGCCACCGCGAAGATCGACGATGCCGTTCACATCGAGGACCCGGAGACGGTGACCACCGTCTATCGCCTGCTGTACGAGGACGGCTTGTTCCTTGGGAGCACCAGCGGCATCAATGTGGCCGCCGCCGTGCGCGTTGCGCGCGAGTTGGGGCCCGGGCACGTCATCGTCACCGTGCTGTGCGATGGCGGTGCCAAGTATCAATCCCGTTTGTTCAATCCCGAATGGCTTGCGCAGAAGAACCTGGCGCGGGCCGCGGCGGTCGCGCCCGAGGGGCGCGCGCCAATCACCTTGGAGAAAGCCCTTGTCGCCTGAACGTACGAAGCTCGCCACCGTCACGGACGCGGTCATTGTTGGAGCCGGCCCCGTCGGCCTGTTCCAGGTGTTCGAGCTGGGACTGCTCGGCTTGCGCGCGGAGCTCATCGATTCGTTGCCGGCGATCGGCGGCCAGTGCACTGAGCTCTACCCAGACAAGCCGATCTACGACATTCCGGCGATCCCGGTGTGCACGGCGCGCGAGCTGATCGAGCGGCTGGCCGAGCAGATCAAGCCGTTCAACGCGGGCTTGCACCTGGGTCAGGAAGTGACGAGCGTGCAGCGTCGTGAAGACGGGAGATTCGATGTCGAGACGAGCCGCGGTGCGCGCTTCGACGCGGGGGCTGTGATCGTTGCAGCGGGCGTTGGGTCGTTCCAGCCGCGCAAGCTCAGTGTGCCGGATGTCGAGAAGCACGAGGGGCACAGCATTCACTATCGCGTGAAGGATGCCGAGGCGTTTCGCGACAAGGATCTGGTGATCCTGGGTGGCGGCGATTCAGCGTTGGACTGGACGCTTTCGTTTGCCGAGACGGCGCGCAGCGTCGTGCTCGTCCACCGGCGCGCGGAGTTTCGCGCGGCGCCGGCTACCGTGGAACGCATGTACGCCCTGCGCGACGAAGGGCGCGTGGATTTCCTCGAGGGGCTGGTGCAGTCGATCGTCGAGGAGGACGGCGTTCTGCGCGGCATTCGCGTTGCGGCCCGCGATGGCGTGACGCGGACCGTGTCGCTGGACCAGTTGCTCGTGTTCTGGGGCCTGTCCCCCAAGCTGGGGCCGATTGCCAACTGGGGCATGCAGCTCAATCGCAAGACCATTCCCGTGGACACGCATCGGTTCCAGACCAGCGTGCCCGGCATCTACGCGATCGGCGATATCAACGATTACCCCGGGAAGAAGAAGCTGATCCTCTCCGGTTTCCACGAAGCCGCCCTGGCCGCTTTCGCCGTGAAGGAATACCTCAGCCCCGGCCAGAAGGTTCACCTTCAATACACCACGACCAGTCCTCTGCTTCAAAAGCGATTGGGCGTCACCGGCGAGACCCCGGCCGAAGAAGCATTGGATCCAGCACGTAGGGCATGAGCGTTTAGCCTTGACCTGACCGCCCGCCTCCGTAAGCATCGCGCGCGATGCTGAGTGCAGCGGAATCCCAAGCGCTTTGGTTGAGCCTGGAAGTCGCCAGCCGCAGCGTCCTTTGGAGTTTGCCGCTGGCAGTGCTCGTGGCATGGGTGCTGACCCGAGCGCGTTTCCCTGGCCGCACGTTGTTCGATGCCTTCGTGCATCTGCCTCTCGTGCTGCCGCCGGTAGCAATCGGCTACGTGTTGCTTTTGCTGTTCGGAACGCGCGGCCCGATCGGCCGCTGGTTGCTCGAAACATTCGGCATCGAGCTGGCATTCAGCAAGTCCGGCGCGGCGCTGGCAACGGCGGTCATGACATTCCCGCTCATGGTGCGCGCGATCCGCATCGCTCTCGAAAACGTCGACCGGGGGCTCGAGGCGGCCGCGCGCACGTTGGGCGCAGGCCCGTTGGACCGGTTTCTCACGATTACCTTGCCGCTGATGTTCCCGGGAATCCTCGCGGGCGCAGTCACCGCGTTCTCGGCAGGACTCGGTGAGTTCGGCGCAGTCATCACGTTCGTCTCGAACATCCCTGGCGAAACACGAACGCTGCCTCTCGCTCTGTACACCGCAATCCAGTCTCCAAACGGCGAAGCGATGGCGGCACGGCTCGCGGTCATGTCCTTCGCACTCGGTCTGGTGGGTCTGCTCGTAGCTGAAGCATTCGCCCGTCGCATGCGACGCAGTCTGGGTCGTTAAGTGCTCAGCATCGCGCTACGCAAGAAACGGGACGGATTCGCGCTCGACGTGGCGTTCAACGCCCCGACGCCCGGCATCGTGGCACTGTTCGGCCGCTCTGGCTGCGGGAAATCGACGACCATCGATCTCATTGCCGGCCTGCTCGCGCCCGACGAAGGTCACGCAACACTCGATGACATCACCCTGTTCGACACGCGCACCGGCGCGCACGTGCCAGCCGAGCAAAGGCGAATCGGCTACGTGTTCCAGGACTCTCGCCTGTTCCCGCACTTGAAAGTCGAGAGCAATCTTCGCTATGGGCAGACGCGAGCGCGCGGTGTGGAGGAGCGCATCGGCTTCGACGAAGTCGTCGCACTTCTTGGCCTGCACACTTTGCTCGCGCGGCGCACGCATCAGCTCTCCGGCGGAGAACGCCAGCGCGTGGCGCTTGGCCGCGCCCTGCTCTCGCAACCTCGGCTGCTTCTGCTCGACGAACCGCTGGCCTCGATCGACGCCGCGCGCCGCGATGAGGTCCTGCCCTACTTGGAAGCGTTGCGCGATCGCCTGTCGATTCCGATGATCTTCGTGAGCCATCAGTTCGAAGAGGTACTGAGGCTCGCAACGCATGTCGTGCTGCTCGATGGCGGGCGAGTCGCGGCGCAGGGGTCGACGAGCGCCGTCAGTTTGCGGCCTGAGTTGCGGGCAATCGTCGGTCCGGATGCGGTCGGCGCTGTGCTGGAAGGCACGATCGCTTCAGTGGACGAGGCTCGTCGACTCGCGGAGCTGAAACTCGGAAACGGCACGCTTCGCATCAGTGCTCGTGACGTGCGAGTCGGGATGAGCGTGCGCGTTCAGCTGCTTGCACGGGACGTTATTCTCGCCACCGAGCCGCCGCATGCGATCAGTGTTCGGAACGCGATTCAGGGTGTCGTTGCCGATGTGACGGATGATGACAATGACGCGAAGCTCGTGCGTGTGGATATCGGCGGGGGCTTCGTGTTGTCGCGGGTAACGACGGCGGCGGTCGAGGCGCTGCGCCTGACGCGCGGGAGCTCGGTGTGGGTGTTGATCAAGGCCGTGTCGATGCGCGGACACACCTTCACTGGGCCGGCCAGGTCTCCAGAGTCTTGACGAACGTTTGCAGGAAGCGGTTGGCCTGGTGGCCGTCCATGACGCGATGGTCGATGGTCAGCGTGACGTAGCACTTCGGCTGGATGACGATTTCGTCGCGGCCGTTGCGGGTGATGACGGTTGGACGCTTTTCCAGTTTGCCTACGCCCAGGATCGCGGATTGCGGTTGGTTGATGACGATTGGGGTGGCGACGAGGCTGCCGCTGACGCCGTGGTTGGAGATCGTGAAGGTGCCGTTGCGGACGTCGGATGGCTGTAGTTTGCCGGCTCTTGCGGCCGTCACCAGTTGGTTCAGGTCGCGGGCGATCTCGAGAAGGCTTCTTGATTCCGCACCTTTCAGTACTGGAACCACGAGCCCGCCGTCTTCCAGTGCTGTTGCCACACCGATGTTGATCGTGTCGTAGATCTCCAGCGCGGCGTCGGTCCAGCGACTATTCGCCTCAGGCACGGCGTGGATCGCATCGACCGCGGCCTTCAGAAAGTAGGCGGTGAAGGTGAGAGGTGCGCCCTGCTGTTCGAAACTCGCCTTGTTGTTCGCACGATGCGCGATGACCGCCGTCATGTCGGCTTCGAAGACCGTCGTAACGTGCGGGGCCGTGTGCAGCAGGCTTTGGACCATGTGGTCCGCTATGCGCTTGCGGATGGCTGTGTGCTGCACGCTGTGGCTTGGAACTTGCGCGTCTGAAGAGGGTGCTGTAGCTGGGCGCGGTTGGTGCGCCGGGTAATCGGCATGCAGCTGCGCTTCACCCATGCGCGCGGCTGAAGAGGCGGCGTTGGTGAGGACATCGTCAACAGTGATTCTGCCGCCCTCGCCTGTGCCGTGAATCGTCGTCGGATCGAGTCCGCGCTCTGCTATGAGCCGCCGAACCGCAGGACTCAAATCCTTGGCGCCTGCATGACGAACCGAAATGGATCCGCTCTCTGCGCGGCTCTCACCCGCAGCCTCAAACTCAGTGAGCGCCCTCTCTGCGCGGCCCCCAGCAACACTGTTCGTGGCACTTCGAATGCCGCGCTCCGACGCCGTCGCGTCAGGCACGTTTTTCGTTCCGGCGGGCAATTCCATGCGCCCAAGCACATCCCCGGGCGCAATCTCCTCCTGCTCGTTCTTCAGAATCTCGAGCAGGACGCCAGTGGCCGGAGCAGCCACTTCAACAGTGACTTTGTCAGTCTCAATCTCAATCAAAGGCTCATGCTCGGCGACCTCGTCGCCAACGCCTTTGAGCCATCGCAAGATCTGCGACCGCGTCCCCTCCGTCTGCTCCAGCGGAGCACGGATCTCAACCGTTGTGCTCATGAGGAATCAGCTCGCAACGCGCCGCATGGCGTGCGTAATACCCGCAACCGTCGGCACGGCCGCGTCCAGAAGGATCGGGCTGTGAGGATTGGGAATGTCCGGCATGGTAAGCCGCTCGATTGGCGCATCCAGATGGAAGAATGCGTCCTTCGCCAGCACCGCTGCAATCTCGGCGCCAAATCCAGCGGTAAAGGTGTCCTCATGGACAATCAGGCAGCGCCGCGTCTTCTGCACCGAAGCGAGCACCGCTTCCCGATCCCACGGTGACAACGTGCGCAGGTCGATCACTTCCACGTCCACGTGCGAAGCCGCCGCAGCCTGCTCGCATCGCTCGACCATCGCACCCCAGGTGACCACCGTCAGCTCTGAGCCGTGGCGAACGATACGTGCCTTCCCGAACGGCACGACAAAGTCATCGCCCGGATAGGGCCGCCGCGCCCACGCGCCATCCAGCATCGCGCGATGCTCGAAGAAGATCGTCGGGTCGTTGCCGCGCATGGCCGCGCGGAGCAGCCCCACGGCGTCTTCCGCATTCGACGGCATGGCTACACGCCAGCCAACGCCGTGCACCCAGGCAACTTCGTTCGTCTGGCTGTGCCACGGGTCGCCACACTTGAAGAATCCGCCCGGCATGCGCACGACAATCGGCGCGGCGAAGCGATTGTTCGTCCGCCAGCGCATCGAACCGCAATCGTTGAGCTGTTCGGCGGCGGGCTCCGCATACTTCCTGAACTGAATCTCTGCGACCGGCGCCAGGCCGGCCAGCGCCATTCCAACGGCACGCCCGATGATGCCTTCCTCAGACAGGCTGGTATCGAACACACGCGAGCGCCCGTATTTGTCTTGCAGCCCCAGCGTCGCCCCGTGCACACCACCCTTCGGCCCGACATCCTCGCCGAACACGGCGAGCTTGGGATTGCTCGCCAGCTCGACATCGAGCGTGCGCCGAATGGCCGTAAGCATGTTGATGCGTGTGGATTCAGGGTGCGCAGTTTCCGTCGAGGCCGGAAACGAGTGCCGATCCGGCGCGAGCCCGCCCTGCTTTTGAACCTCAGCCTCGGCGAACACGTGCCGCGTCACTTCTCCCGCATCCGGCAGCGGCCGCGCTATCGCCCGCTCGACGGCGGCCGCGACATCGCGTCGCGCCTGATCAGCAATCTCGGACCACTCATTCGCCGTCATCTCAGCGGGCACGAGCGCGCTCTGCAGCCGTGTAATCGGATCCCGCGAACGCTCGAGCGCCACGACATCATGAGACTTGTAAGCCTGCGTATCCTGACCCGAGTGCCCGCACAACCGCGGCATCGTCAACCGCAACAACACCGGCCCCTGCTCCGCGCGAACGAGCGAAACAGCTTGCCCGGTGAGCGCAGCGGCCTCGCGCGGATCGGTCCCGTCGCCATCAAGGATCGTCAGGTTCGCAAAGGAGGCAAGATTCGCCGCGATGTTCCCGCCGGGAGTCTGCAACTCGGAACGCACCGAAATCCCGTACCCGTTGTCTTCGATGTAGAAGAGCATCGGCAGGCGCAACGTCGTCGCCATCGTCAACGCAGACCAGAAGCCATTCGTCGCGCAGGACGCATCACCGCCGTGAACCACCGCGATCGCACCTTCGTACGAAGCATCCTTGAGCACGTCGCGTCGATAACGAATCGCCTGCGCCCATCCCGCGCTCGGCGTGTACTGCGTCCCCACTCCACCGCATGCCGGCAACACCGTGGCTCCGCCATGACTGGGCATGTTGAACACGACGCCAATGTCACGCCCATTGCTGAATGAGCCCGCGCGCGCTAGCGGGCCCGCAGCGGCTTCTTCGAGATCCAGACCCAGCGCGAGCATGAGCGGGCGCGAGCGGTAGTAGACGCCGACGCCGTCGTGCTGAGCCGTGAGCCGCAAACCGAGCAGGATCTGGCCAAGCTCATGGCCGCGCGCCGAAAACTGATAGAGGACTTTGCGTTCGGGTACGAGGCGCGTCTCCTCGATGTCGTCGAGTGCGCGCGAGGCATGGAAGAGATACGCAACGCGCCGCCAGTCCGGTGCGGCGGAGGTCGAGGGATGCGCTGGTTCGCGAGCCTGGCGTGAGGCGCTCGGCTGAGGGAGGGACGCGGCTCGAATTGCCATGCTCTGAACGGCTCCGGTCGATCGACTCTGCACAGCTTATGCGCCGGATCACGCAATGGGCTTGCCGTTATTGCTCCGCAGAGGCCATTCTTGGCAATATCCTTGCTCAAATCAGGAGCAAGCATGCCGAAATCGCTGGATCACCCGGCTTTGGACCGTCTCGACCGCCGCATCCTGGATGAGCTGCAGAACGACGCACGCATCTCCAACCAGGAGCTCGCGAAGCGTGTGGGACTCTCTCCCGCTCCGTGCTGGCGGAGGCTCCGCCGTCTGGAAACGGAAGGACTCATCGCCGCGCACGTCACGCTGCTCAACGCGCCCGCGATCGGCCTGCCTATCAACGTGTACGCGATGGTCTCGCTCGAGAACCATCATCCCGAGAGCGTGAAGCAGTTCGACCAGATGGTCGCCGAGCGCCCCGAAGTGCTCGAGTGCCACTCGATGAGCGGCACGAACGACTATCTGTTGCGCATCGTCGCCGCGAGCATCGAGGCATACGAAAAATTCATGAGCTCGCATCTCATGCAATTGCGCGCCGTGCGCTCGGTGAACACGAGCTTCGTGCTACGTACCAAAAAATTTACGACGCGCCTGCCGCTCGTCTCGAAATGAGAACGCTCCCTTATCGATTCGTACTTTCGTGATCACGAAGTTCTTGAGCCTTTCGTTCCGATGGATATATCCTACGGACCGTCGCCCACACGCGGGCTTGAGAACACGGCGAAGGGAAATGCATGCTGATACTGATGCGGCGAGCAGGAGAGTCGATCCACATCGGTCCTAACATCATCGTCACGCTGGTCAGTCTGGATCGCAACCGGGCACGCATCGGAGTCCAGGCACCGCGCGACATCACGGTCGATCGGGAAGAGATCGCGAAGAAGAAACAGAGCGGTGTCGAGCCGCCGAAACGTCAGCCGGAGTCGACGGACGAGGAGGCGTCCGACTGACGGCGGATTGGAAAGCGCTTCAGCCCGCGTCGTGCCGCGGTGATTCCGCGGCACGCGCGTCGGGCAGTGCAATCTTGTCCTGGCTGGCGCGCATCTTTTCTATGAGTCGCGTCCAGTAGCGAGGCGAACGCGTGTTGCGCGCCATCAGCGTGTAGACGGCGGGCACCACTACCAGCGTCAGCACCATCGAAATCAGCACGCCGTAAAGGACCACGGCGCCGATCGGCTTGCGATTCTCAGCGCCGGCGCCCACGGCAAGCAGCAGCGGAATCGCGCCGAAGGCGCTGCACAGGCTGGTCATCAACACCGGCCGGAGCCGGGTCGCCGCAGCCTGGACGATCGCTTCCATGAACTCGACGCCCCGATCGCGGAGCTGATTCGCGAACTCCACGATCAGCACACCGTTCTTGGCCGCGAGCCCGATGAGCATGACGATGGCCACCTGGCTATAGATGTTGAGCGAAATGCCATGCAGCCACATGCCCACGGCTGCGCCGACCATGGCGAGCGGCACGGTCGTCATGATGACGAACGGCAGCGTAAAGCTCTCGAACTGCGCAGCCAGCACGAGGAACACCACCAGCAATGCGCCGGCGAGTGTCCAGTACATCGACTGGCTGGATTTGAGGTACTCGCTGGCCTCACCGTCGAAGGACAGCTTCGCGCTTGGCGGCAACTGCGCTTCCACCGCCTTGCGGAAGAAGTCCACGGCCTCGCCCATGGAGTACCCCGGCGCCAGGCTGCAGCTGATGGTAATGGCACGCAGGCGATCGAAACGATTGCGCTGGGAGGATGTGGCGAGCTCCTCCATCTTCACGACACTCGCGAGTGGAATCAGCGTGTCGCGGTCCGACCGCACGTAGAGGTTGTCGAGATCCGTCGGCGAGGCGCGATCCTCGCTGCGGCCTTGCAGGATGACGTAGTACTCGCGCCCGCTCTTGATGAACGTCGTGACGATGCGTGAGCCGAGCATGGTTTCGAGCGTACGCCCAACGCTTTCGAGTGACACGCCAAGCTCCGCCGCGCGTGCGCGATCGACGGACACCTTGATCTGCGGCTTGCGCTCCTTGTAGTCCGTGTCGACGTTGACCAGTCCCTGGTTGGTGTTCGCGTCGGCGAGGAGTTTGTTCGTCCACTGCGAGAGCGTCTCGTAGTCCGGGCCTTCGAGCACCGCCTTGAATGGATCGTTGCCGCCCCAGTTGAAGGCGGTGGGCATGACCACGTTCCCACGCACGCCGGGCAACTCGTTCACTTTCCGGCGTATCGAAGCGGCAATTTCTTCAGCCGTGCGGTCGCGCTTGTCCCAGTCGTTCAGCACCACGAACGCCTGCGCACGATTGACTTCTCCGACGCCGCCTCCCCCTCCTCCGCCGCCGGGAACGCGAATGTTGAAGCGCTGGATGTCGCCGCGCTTCGTCTCTTCCTCGATGATGTCCTCGAGCTTGCGCGCGTAGCCGTCCATGTAGGCGAGCGACGCGCCCTCCGGCCCCTGAAGCACGATGCGGACGGCACCGCGGTCGTCGTCCGGCGTGCTCTCGCTGCGGAACGTGGCGAGCAGCGCGACGGCACCGACAAACGCAATCGCGGCGATACCGACGACGGCCCAGCAGTGCTGCAAGACTCTACGCAGTGCGTTCTCGTACCACTTCGAGAGCGTCTGGAAAAGTTCGGCAACGTGATCGCTTACGCGGCTACGCGTGGCGCCATTCTTGAAGAGCTGCGACGTGAGCATCGGCGTCAGCGTCAGCGCGATGAGGCAGGAGAACAGGATGGACGCCGCCAGGGTGAAGCCGAACTCGCTGAACAGCCGCCCCACGCGGCCGCCGAGAAATGAAATGGGCACGAAGACGGCGGAGAGCACCAGCGTGGTGGCGATGACGGCAAAGCCGATCTCGCGGCTGCCATCGATGGCCGCGAGCAGGCTGGGCTCACCGCGCTCGATGCGGCGGTAGATGTTCTCGAGCACCACGATGGCGTCGTCGACCACGAGGCCGATCGCCAGCACCATGCCGAGCAGCGTGAGCACGTTGAGCGTGAACCCCAGCGCGCTCATCGCGAAAGAGGCGGCCAGGATCGAGATCGGAATGGTGACGGCAGGGATCAGCGTAGCGCGCCAGTTGCCGAGGAACGAGTACATCACCGCGAGCACGAGCGAGAAGGAGATGCACAGCGCGATCACTACTTCATGGAGGGATGCCTCGATGAATTGCGCGCGGTCGATGTTGATGCCGAGGCGCGTTCCCGGGGGCAAGTCCTGGTTCAGCGCGGCGATTTCTGCGCGCACGAACTTGGCAACTTCCAGCGCGTTCGCATTGGCCTGCGCTTCGAGGCCGATGGTCAGGCCGGGCGCGCGGTTCGTGCGAGCGATGGTGCGCTCGTTTTCGGCGGCGAGCTCGACGTCCGCGACGTCCGCGAGCTTGACGAGGTAGCCCTCGGGGCCGCGGCCGACGACGAGATTGCGGAAGTCGTCGGGCGTTTCGAAGCCGGTGATCGTGTTGAGCACGAACTCACGGTTCTGTGACTCGATTCGCCCGGCAGGAATCTGCACGTTTTCCTTGCGCAGAGCGGCTTCGATCTCCGTGACTGTGAGGGCGCGTGCGGCCAGCGCCGTGCGATCGATCCACACACGCATGGCGTAACGACGGTCGCCTGTGAGGCGCACCCTGGCAACGCCGGGAAGGGCTGCGAAACGGTCGACGACGTAGCGCTCGGCGTAGTCGGTGAGCTCCAGGCTCGTTAGCGTTTCGCTGGACAGGTTGACGAAGATGATGGGCTCGGCGTTTGCGTCTGCCTTGGAGATCTCCGGCGGGTCCGCTTCCACCGGCAGGCTATTCACCACGCGGCCGACGCGGTCGCGGATGTCGTTGGCGGCTTCGTCGATGTCACGGTCCAGGTCGAATTCGACGGTGATCTGCGAGCGCTCGTCCGAGGATGAGGAACGCAGCTTGTCGATGTGCTCGATGCCGGCGATGCGGTCTTCGATCGGTTGCGTGACCTTGGTTTCGATGATTTCGGGAGCGGCGCCCCGGTAGCGTGTTTCGACTGACACGACCGGGGGGTTTACGTCGGGGAGCTCGCGGATGCCTGCCCAGAGTCGCGTGAGGCCTATGAGGCCTACCACCAGCAGCATCAGGCTCAATACTGTGGCGAAGATGGGCCGATGGATTGAGAGCTCGGAAATCAGCATTGCCGGCCGAGTCTACATCGGGAATGCGACACGATTCAGAGTTAGCAGACCCGCCGTCGCCCAGCGGATTTGCCGGCGACAGCGAAGGGCGTCTCAAGAATGGCGTGTTCCACGCCGCGGCCGAACGAAGAAAGGCGCTCTTGTAGCGGCGCGCGGCGGCCGAGTGACCCTCAGGCCGTTATTCCGCGTTCCCGCAACGTTTCCAGTACGCGCCGAGCCGCTTCTTCAGCCGTCCCATCAGCGGTATTGACGATCACCTCAGGACTCTCGGGCGTCTCGTAAGGCGAATCGATGCCGGTGAAGTTCTTGATCTTCCCTGCCTGCGCCCGCGCATAAAGCCCCTTCGGATCGCGCCGAATGCACTCTTCCAGCGAGGTATCGACGAACACCTCGACGAACTCATCAGCACCGACCAGCTCCCGAACCATCCGCCGCTCAGCCCGAAACGGCGAAATGAACGAGCACAGCACGATCAACCCCGCATCCACGAACAGCTTGGCCACCTCGCCAACGCGGCGAATGTTCTCGACGCGGTCCGCATCCGTGAAGCCGAGGTCACGATTCAATCCATGGCGCACGTTGTCGCCATCCAGCATGTACGTGTGCGCACCCCGCGCATGCAACTCACGCTCCACGATGTTCGCGATCGTGCTCTTGCCCGACCCCGAAAGCCCGGTGAACCAGAGAATCGCCGCCCGATGCCCGTTCAACCGCCCGCGCGAAGCCTTGTCGACGAGCAGATCCTGCCGATGAATGTTCGTCGCACGCCGCAGCCCAAACGTGATCATGCCCGCGCCAGCGGTCGCATTCGTGAAGCGGTCGATGAGAATGAACGCGCCCGTCTCACGATTATCCGCGTACGCATCGAACGCGACCGGTGTCGCCGTCGCGACATTGCAAAGCCCGATCTCGTTCAGCGCGAGCGTCTTGGCCGCAATGTGCTCGAGGGTATTCACGTCCACCTTGTGCTTGAGGTTCGTGACGCGCGCCGGTACGTACTTCGTGCCGATACGCAGGAGATACGACCGCCCGGGCAGCATCGCCTCCTCCGCCATCCACAACACGTGCGCCGCGAACTGATCGACGACCTCAGGCCGGTTGTCCGAACGCGCCAGCACGTCTCCGCGAGCGACATCGATCTCATCGGCAAGCGTCAGCGTGACCGCCTCGCCCGCGCGCGCCTCCGGCAAATCCCCATCGGCCGTGACGATGCGATCGACCACGGACTCCTTGCCGGACGCCGCGACGACCACCTTGTCGCCCATGCGAATGGCGCCCGACACTATCGTCCCCGAGAACCCACGGAAATCCAGGTTCGGCCGGTTCACCCACTGCACCGGGAAGCGGAATGGTTTCTCGGCAAGCGCCTGCTCCGCATCCACGCCTTCCAGGTATTCCAGCAGCGTCGGCCCGTCGTACCAGCGCATCCGTTCCGATCGCGCAGTGACGTTGTCCCCGAAGCGCGCCGACAACGGAATCGGCGTGATCGATGAGAACCCGAGCGACTGCGCGAAGCCGAAGTAGTCGCCCATGATGTGATGGAAGCGCTCGCCCGAAAACTCGACGAGATCGATCTTGTTCACGGCAACGGCAACGTGCCGGATACCGAGCAGCGAGCAGATGTAGCTGTGCCGCCGCGTCTGGGTGAGAACACCCTTGCGCGCATCGATCAGGATGACGGCGGCATCGCTGTTCGAAGCGCCCGTCGCCATGTTGCGTGTGTACTGCTCGTGCCCCGGCGTGTCCGCCACGATGAACGAGCGCCGCGGCGTGCTGAAGAAGCGATACGCCACGTCGATGGTGATGCCCTGCTCGCGTTCGGCTTCGAGCCCGTCCACCAGCAGCGCGAAGTCGATGTCTTCCTCGGTCGTGCCGTACTTGCGGCTGTCCCGTTCGAGCGCGGCAAGCTGGTCTTCCAGGATCAGTTTCGTGTCGTACAGCAGCCGCCCGATGAGCGTGGACTTGCCGTCGTCCACCGACCCGCACGTGAGAAAGCGCAGCAGTCCCTTGGTCGGACCGTCCGGTCCTGTCGTGCCCACAGTCACCTGACGCGGAATGGCAGAGGTCATCAGAAATACCCCTCCCGCTTCTTCTTCTCCATGGAAGCGGCCTCGTCGCTGTCGATCAAACGTCCCGCCCGCTCGGACGTGCGCGTCGTGATCATCTCTTCGATGATGTCGTCCAGCGAACTGGCAGTGCTTTCAATGGCCGCCGACAGCGGATAACAGCCCAGCGATCGGAACCGCACGGTGCGTATCTCCGGCTGCTCCCCGGGCAACAGCGGCAGCCGATCGTCATCCCGCATGATCAGCACGCCATCGCGCTTGACCACGGGCCGGGGCGCGGCGAAGTACAACGGCACGACCGGAATATTTTCCGCGCGCGTGTACTGCCAGATATCGAGCTCCGTCCAGTTCGAAAGCGGAAATACGCGAATCGTCTCGCCCTTGTTGATGCGCGTGTTGTAGAGCCTCCAAAGCTCCGGCCGCTGATTGCGCGGATCCCACACGTGCCCGGCCGAACGGAACGAGAACACCCGCTCCTTGGCGCGACTCTTCTCTTCATCGCGCCGCGCGCCACCGAACGCGGCATCGAAGCCGTATTTGTCGAGCGCCTGTTTCAGGGCGTCCGTCTTCATCACCTGCGTGTGGAGCTGCGAGCCGGAGGTGATCGGGTTGATACCGCGCGCGAGCCCTTCGGGATTCGTGTAGATCAGAAGCTTCACGCCGTAGCGCTCGGCCACCTGGTCGCGGTGCCGGATCATGTCCCGGAACTTCCAGGTCGTATCGACATGCAGCAGCGGGAACGGCGGCTTCGACGGAAAGAACGCCTTCATCGCCAGATGCAGCATCACCCCGGAATCCTTGCCGATGGAATACAGCATCACCGGATTGCGAAACTCCGCCGCCACTTCGCGAATGATCGCGATGGACTCCGCTTCGAGCTGCCGCAGCTGCGAGGACAGCGAAAGTGCGCGTTCGGCGATCGTGCTCACGCGTTCACACCTGCGGCCGGTGCTTGCGGCAGCACCGTGAGCGTGCTGGTCGCGATGAACGACGGATTGCGGAAACCGGATTTGCCATAGCGAAATGGAGAGCCATCGACATTGATTACGGTGCCTCCCGCTGCCGCCAGCACGGCATGACCCGCCGCCGTGTCCCACTCCATGGTGGGGCCGAGCCGCGGATATACATCGGCTTCGCCCGCAGCCACGAGACAAAACTTCAGCGACGAGCCGACAGAAACCAGGTTCGAGCTCTTCAACCGCCGCAGGTACTGGTCCGTCTCGGCGTTCAGATGCGAACGCGAAGCAACGACGGTCAGACCGACCGCCGGCGGCGTACGAACATGAATTTCCGTCCGGGAAGCCATCCGTTGCTCATCCGGCGACTGCTCGCTCCGAAACGCGCGCTGAGCCTCGACATCGCCGGCGAACAACTGCGAGCGAGCCGGCGCATACACCACGCCAAGCTGGGGCGTTCCGTCGCGCACGAGCGCGATGTTCACCGTGAAGTCCCCCCGACGCTGCACGAACTCTTTCGTGCCATCAAGCGGGTCTACGAGGAAGAATTCTTTCCCGGTGTCAGGCACCCGGCCCGCAGCGACCTGCTCTTCGGCAACCACTGGAACGGATGGGGCGCCAGCCGCGAGGCGCGCAAGAATGATGGCCTCCGCGGCGTGATCAGCCGCGGTCACTGGTGAGTCGTCTTCTTTGATCCGGACCTCGAACCCGCTGCGGTAGATGTCGCAGGCGGCGCGGCCCGCCTCGATGGCGGCGGAAACCATGATCTCCAGGAGTTGACTGTCCGGCACGTCTCGAACCTCGGTGGCAGTGTAACCGAGGGGGCTGGATTCACCGTGTGAACGGGCCGGTCCGCGCCAGACTTCCTGGGAATGAGCATATGACGCGCGGCCCCGGGCGGAGCCGCGCGTCACGCGAGGGACTCAGGTCGCGGAGCCGCCGGCGGCCAACGCTTCGACTTCGATCTCGAGCTTCACGTCCGGCTTGAAGCCGAAGTTGTCGCCGTAGGTGATGCCGTACTCATAGCGATTGATGGTGGTCGAGGCCTCCGCGCCGCAGACTTCCACCTTCTTCATCGGGTGCTGTTTGCACAGGAACTGGTTGATCTTCAGCGTCACGGGCTTGGTCACACCGTGCAGCGTCAGCTCGCCCTGCGCTTCGGTCGGCGACTCGCCGGAAAACTTCGCCAGCTTCCCTTTGAACGTGGCCGTCGGGTACTTCGCGACGTCGAACATCTTCGCGTCTTTCTTCGCGTGCTCGCTCAGCTTGTCGTTCACGAAAGCGAGTGAAGTCGTGTCGATCGTGATGTCGATGTCGCCGGCCTTCGCAGCCTTGTCGAGCGTGATCTTGCCCGACGTGGCCTTGAACGTCCCACGCAGGACCGACAGCCCGCCCATGTGATCCGCCTCGAAACTGGGATACGTATGGTCCGGGTCGATCTGGTAGGTGGTCGGCGCGGCGTTGGCGGCGAGCGCCGTGAGCGCGAGCGCGCCTGCAAGCAGTGTGGCCTTCATCGTTCTGTCCTTTCGCAAGAGACCAGTGGGGGTGTCCCGCGCCCCTCGATTGCGCGGGAGCGGTAGCCTAACGGCTGCCAGGTGACCAAAACCAGTGCCGTCAGAGGCCGAGCGCAGCGGCAACTGCCTGGTGAATAACTTTCCCTGCGTGGACGTTGAGACCCGCCGCGAGACCGGGGTCCTTGTCGAGCGCTTTCTTCCAACCATGGTCGGCGAGCGCGCGCACGTAGGGCAGCGTTGCATTGGTCAGAGCGAAAGTGGACGTGCGCGGCACGGCGCCGGGCATATTGGCCACGCAGTAGTGAATCACGCCGTCTACGACGAACGTCGGTTCGGCGTGCGTAGTGGGATGGCTCGTTTCAAAACAGCCGCCCTGGTCGATGGCGATGTCGACCAGCACCGCGCCTGGTTTCATGCGCTTCACCATTGCGCGAGTCACGAGTTTCGGAGCGGCGGCGCCCACCAAGAGGACCGCGCCAATCACGAGGTCGGCATCCAGGACGAGTCGCTCGATGGTTTCGGCAGTGGAGTACGCCGTGCGCAGCGATCCGCCGAAGATCGAGGACAGCTCGCGCAACCGGTCCACTGATCGGTCAACGACCGTGACATCGGCGCGCAACCCGACCGCCATCTCGGCGGCATGCGTCCCCGCAACGCCCCCTCCCAGAATGATCACCTTCGCAGGCTGTACACCCGGCACACCACCGAGCAGCACGCCGAAGCCACCCTCGGCCTTCTGCAGACAACCCGCGCCAACTTGTATCGACATGCGCCCCGCCACTTCGCTCATCGGAGTGAGCAGCGGAAGCGTGTTGTTGCGACCGGTGACCGTCTCGTAGGCGATGGCAGTCGTGCCGGACTTAATGAGCCCGAGGGCCTGCCCACGATCCGCGGCAAGATGCAGGTACGTGAACAGCACCTGCCCCTCACGGAGCATCAGGCACTCCTTCGGCTGCGGCTCTTTCACCTTCACGATCAGCTCGGAGCCGGCGAACACCTGATCCGCAGACCCCACCACCTTCGCCCCGCATGCCTCGTAGTGCGCATCCTCGACGCCAATGCCCTTGCCGGCGCCGGTTTCCACGATCACTTCGTGGCCAGCCGCAGTCAGCTCCCGTACGCCTGCCGGAACGAGCCCGACCCGGTATTCATGCACTTTGATCTCGCGCGGCACGCCGATTCGCATTGAGGCTTCTCCGAGGGCTGTTGAGGGTGGAATTGCCGGGAAAGGGTACGGAGGCGGTGTGGCGGCCCCTTGCGTAGTCGTCGCGGTTTCGGGGCGTGCGTGGCAGAATCTGCCGCGAATCACCCTTTCAGCGAAGGATTCCTGCGTCAATGGACCTGGATCGTTACGATCGCGCCATCCTTAAGCTGCTCCAGCAGGATGCCCGCATCACCAATGCGAGCCTCGCCGAGAAGGTCTCCCTGTCGGAATCCGCCTGCCTGCGCCGCGTGCGGGCCTTGGAAGAATCAGGGCTGATCGAGGGTTACACGAGCGTCCTGAACCAGCAGAAAGCGGGCTACCCGGTGAACGTGTTCGTGAACATCACCCTGGACCGTCAGGCGCAACCGGGACTGGAGGCGTTCGAGGCAGCCGTACGGAGGCTGCCCGAGGTAATGGAGTGCTATTTGATGACGGGGGATTTCGATTACCTGCTACGCGTTGTCGTAGCGGATCTCGCGGACTTCGAGCGCCTGCATCAGCACCTGACGCGTCTACCCAGCGTAGCCCGCGTCCACTCCAGCTTCGCGGTACGAACGGTCACCCGCTCGACCGTGCTTCCTATGCGCTGAAGCCTAAGCCGGGGTTCGTGCGTAGGCCGGCAGACGGGCTGCGAACTCTCGCAGCGAGCGGATGCCGCTGGCTTCCGCCTGCGCGCACCACTCCTTCAGCTGCTGAACCGCACGAGCCTGATTCGCGTCATTCCAGAGCTGCGTCAGCCGCTCCCGGAATTCGTGAATCGTCTTGAGCTCCTTGTGGTGCTCCAGCAGGTCCTTGAGCGAGCGATGCGCCTGCTCGGCGAGGAGCGCCGGATGGCGGATCAGCAGCCTCGGCGCGCCCTCGGGAATCGCACCGGGCTCACGGCGCGTCAGCTCGCGGCACACGGGCCGCACCACACGCCGCGCGTAATCACGCAGCACGTGCATGCGGTTCGTGAACAGCGCCTGCACGGTATCCGTGTCCAGCGTGCTCTTCTTCTTTTCGAAGCGCGGCCGCGGAGCGACCCGCTTCACCTTGGCGAGGCCGAGGAAGCTGAAAATCTTGATGAACAGCCACCCCATGTCGAATTCCCAGCGCTGCAGCGAAAAGCGCGCCGACCAGGGAAACGCATGGTGATTGTTGTGCAGCTCCTCGCCGGCGATGAACAGGCCCCACGGAATGATGTTCGTGGCGGCGGACGCCATCTCGAAACTGCGATACCCGGTGTGATGACCCAGTCCATTGATGACGCCCGCGGCGAAGAACGGCTGCGCGGCGAGCTGGATCGTGACCATCAGGATGGCGGGAACGCCAAACAGGGCAATGTGAATGAGGGAGAAAATGACGATGCCGGTCTTGGGGAAGCGGCTGTAGACGTTGCGCTCGAGCCAGTCATCCGGCGTGCCGCGACCGTAGTTCTCGAGGATCTCCTGGTTCTTGGCACCCGCGACGTAAAGCTCGTATCCCTCCAGCAGCACCTTCTTCAGACCGAAAACGACGGGGCTGTGCGGGTCCCCATCCTGGTCGGCGTAGGCATGGTGGCGGCGGTGGACGGCCACCCATTCCTTGGTGACGGTGCCCGAGCAGAACCACAGCCAGAACCGGAAGAAGTGGCGCATGATCGGGTGCAGCTCCAGGCCGCCATGCGACTGGTCCCGGTGCAGGTACAGCGTGATGCCCAGAAACATGAGCTGGATCAGCCCATAAGTCACCAGGGCCATGCCCCACCAGGGCAGATTCAACACGCCGTACAGGAGCTGAGGGTCGAACATGCTTGTGTGTCTCCAACGCGGCCCGGTCCGCGCGGCCGGACTTTACCTGAAAAACGGACCCCTTATGTGAACCGCTAGCCGTATTCCCGCCCAGCTGGCGTGCACTGCGGCCAATACGGACCCCGGCTTAACCTATTGCCCGGGAGCCGTTCACAGTCCCCTAAGTGGTGCCCGTCTCGCCTACCGTCAAGACGAGTTTCCCGATGTGTTCCCCCGCTTCCATCGCCGCGTGGGCGCTGGCGGCATCCGCGAGCGGAAACCGCGCCTGGATCGGAGGTGGCCGGAGCTTCCCGGACTCGAACAGTGGCCACATCTCGGACCGGAGTGCCTCGGCCAGCCGGCCTTTGCGCTCCACGGATTGCGGCCTGAGCGTCGCCCCGACGATCTTCAGTCGCTTCACCATCACCGCCCGCAAATCGATGTTCGCGTGGGTTCCACCTTGCGTGGCAATCAACGCGATACGCCCGTCCTGCGCGGCGGCCTTGATGTTTCGCGGCATGTAGTCGCCGGCGACCATGTCCAACACAACGTCTGCGCCGCGCCGATCGGTCGCCGTGAGCACGGCCTCGACGAAATCTTTTTCACGATAGTTGATCGCCACGTCCGCACCGAGATCGAGACAGGCGGCGCATTTGCGCTCGCTGCCTGCGGTAACGATCACCCGGGCGCCCAATGCTTTGCCGAGGAGAATTGCAGTCGTTCCTATTCCGCTGCTGCCGCCGTGAACGAGCAGCGTGTCGCCCGCGTGAAGCTCACCTCGCTGGACGACATTCAGGTAGACGGTGAAGAACGTTTCGGGAAGCGTGGCCGCCTGCTCGATCGACAACCCGTGCGGCACAGGCAGGCACTGCGCCGCTGGCGCGGCGACGTACTCTGCATATCCCCCACCTGAAACGAGCGCGCATACGTTGTCGCCGATGCGCCACCCTCGGGCATCCGGCGCGACGGTAACGATTTCGCCAGCGACTTCGAGCCCGGGAATGTCGGATGCGCCCGGCGGCGGTGGGTAGTTGCCCTGCCTTTGAAAGACATCGGGGCGATTCACACCCGCCGCCGCGACACGAATGAGCACTTCACGCGCGGCAGGCTCGGGCACTGGCCGTTCGGCGATCTGGAGGACGTCAGGCGGACCGGGCCGGGTGATTTCCACGGCACGCATCTGCTTCGGCACCGTGGGTGTCGCGGTCATTTCAGTCCCAAGAGCCGAATTGCGTTCTCTTTCATGATGAGCGGTTTCACCTCCGGCTTGATGGTGAGCGCTTCGAAGTCCGCGATCCACCGGTCCGGCGTCAGCGCGGGATAGTCCGAACCGAACAGCACGCGATCCTTCAGCAGCGTGTTCGCATACTGCACTAGGTTCGCGGGGAAGTACTTCGGCGACCAGCCGGACAGGTCGATGTACACGTTGGGCTTGTGCGTGGCCACGGCCAGGGCTTCGTCCTGCCAGGGGAAGGACGGGTGCGCCAGGATGACGGTCATGTCGGGAAAATCCGCTGCCACGTCATCCAGGAACATCGGGTTCGAATACTTGAGCCGCACGCCCATGCCGCCGCGGATGCGCGCGCCGACTCCGGTCTGGCCGGTGTGGAACAGCGCGGGCAGCTTTGCCTCGGCAATGGCTTCGTAGAGCACGTAGGCGCTGCGGTCGTTGGGATAGAAGCCCTGGAGCGAGGGATGGAACTTGAATCCCCGCACGCCATAGTCCGCGATCAGGCGGCGCGCTTCGCGCGCGCCCATCTTGCCCTTGGCGGGGTCGATGCTCGCAAACGGGATCAGCACGTCCGCATGCTCGGCCGCGACTTCCGCGATCTCCTCGTTCGAAATGCGCGCGCCACCGAAGCTCGATTCCGCATCGACGGTGAAGATCACCGCGGCCATCTTGCGCTCGCGGTAGAACTGCGCGACTTCAGGCGTCGTCGGTGGCATGCGCGACTTGAAGTACTTCGCGAGACCCTCGTCGAGCATCGCGTTGTACGGGTCCTGCGGCTGGCGCTGGGAGATGCTCGCATGCACGTGCATGTCGATCGCAACGAGGTCGGCGACTTTCAGCGCCGGCTGATATTTGGCCATGTCGGTTCCGTTGTTGTCGGTGCGCGGCCGTGCGGCTCAGCGCGAGGGGTTGTCATCGTTGCCTGCGCGCGCGAGCGAATCGGCGAGCGCACGCCAGGAAAACTTTTCGTCCTGCCGATAGCCGAGGCCTTTTTCGCTCATCCGGTCGATGAGCTGATCCTGGCATTCGGCGATTGCGCTGGACATCGTGGGTGTGATGCCGACGTCCTTGAGCGTGCGCGCGACTTCGCGCATCTCCGCCGCGCGGCGTCGGCCGTGCTCGGCGACGCGGCTGATCAGGTAGTCCGGCAGTTCCTTGGTCCAGCCCATGCCCGGGTACGTCTGGTTCAGCGACGCGAGCACCTTCTCCTCGGCACCGAAACGGCGCGCCGCCTGCATCGACTCGACGGCCAGCGCCTCGATGCCCTTGATCACGACGCTGCGACACATCTTTACGGCTGAAGCGACGCCGATCTCGGCGGCGATGTACGTGGCATTCAAGCCGAGCTGCGTGAGGGCCGGTGCCAATTCTTCGGCGCGGCGTCCACCGAGCAGCATCGGCACCTTCAAGCGCAGCGGAGGAAGCGGCGCCATCACGGCGGCCTCGACGTAGTCCGCGCCCGATATCTCCAGCGCCTTGCAGCTCGATTGTTTCTTCGCGGGAGAGACGGAGTTGATATCCAGAAACACCTGGCCGCTGTGCAGGTGCCGGCCCGCGAGCGATGCGACGTCCCCGGAAGAGCTGGCCGTCACGGCGGAGATGACGAGTTGCGCATCCTTGACCGCATCCGCCAGCGTGTCGGCAGCGCGCACGCGTGCACGCTCGGCCTTCGCGCGGATCGGAGCGCGCGATTGAGGCGAATCGAAAAGAATGTCGTACGTCGTGACTTCGCAGCCGCCCGTGACGAGGTCTGCGCCGAGAATCGTTCCCGCCTCACCGAAACCGATGATGGCGATTCGTTGGAATTTCGACTGGGAGTCAGTCATGTCCTGGTACCTGCGGCGCGGAGCCACGTGCGCATCGCTTCATTCACTGCATCCGGGCGTTCGAGAGTCGACATGTGGCCGCAATCTGGAATGGAAACGAGTGTACTGCCCGGAATTGCCGCAGCGATCTCTTCGTGTCGTTCGGGCGGCGACCACGAGTCCTCGCGTCCACACAGCACGAGCGTGGGACAACGGATCGCAGCGAGCAGCGGTGTGCAATCGGGCCGATTCAGCAAGGCGCGAATCTGCGCCGCGTAGAGATCCGGAGACTTCGACTCGAACATGTCGAGGATGCCGTCGATGAGCGGCGCATCTGTGAGTCGAGACGGATGCACCATGCCCTGAACCCAGTCCTGCGCCATCGCGCGCATCCCCTGCGAGCGCGCCTTCGCGAGCAGCGCGAATCGGCCCTCCGCCTCGCGCTGACCCGCCTCGCCCTCCGGCAGCGGGCTCTGTCCGGTGTCCATCAGTGCGAGACCGGCAACGCGACCCGGGGCTGCGCGGAACACTTCCAGCGCGACGCGTCCGCCCATCGAGTGGCCGGCAACTGCGAAGCGAGGCGGCGCTTTGTCGAGAATGGCGCGGGCCAGCGCCTGCAAGGAATCGAGCAGACCGTTCTCGGCGACCCGCACATCGACGTGATCGGCAAGCGCCGCGCGCTGATGGATCCACACCCGCTCGTCGCAGAGCAGGCCAGGAATCAGGATCAGCGTGAGAGCCATTGCGCGATGTTCCGGGCTCACCCCTCGCCCGTCAACAGACGCCCCGTCACCCTATGGGCAAGCCCACGTAGTTTTCCGCGAACGTCAGTTCCGCCGCGCGCGATGTAGAGAGATAGTCGAGCTCCGCAAGCTGACGGCGCCGATCGAACTCGTTATCTGCAGCGGAACGGTGCATGAGCTGCGTGACCCACCAGGAGAATCGCTGCACCTTCCAGATGCGACGCAGGCACTTCTCGGAATAGGAGTCGAGTTTTTCGAGGCGGCCGGATCCGCGCGCGCCTGCGTAGTAATCCGCAAAGGCATCGGCGAGCACGCATACGTCCGCCACCGCGGAATTCATTCCTTTCGCGCCGGTCGGCGGCACGATGTGAGCCGCATCGCCCGCCAGGAACAGGCGGCCGTGCTGCATGGGTTCGGCGACGAAGCTGCGCATCGGCGTCACGCTCTTCTGCGTGATGGGCCCGGCAGGGAGGTGGAATCCTTCGCGCGTGGAGAGCCGCGTTTCCAGCTCTTGCCAGATGCGCTCGTCCGGCCAGTTCTCCAGCGGCTCGTCAGGCTCGCATTGCAGGTACAGCCGGCTCACCGTCGGCGAGCGCATGGTGAGCAGCGCGAATCCGTTGTCGTGGTTGGCGTAGATCAGCTCATCGGATGCGGGCGCAACGTCCGCGAGAATGCCGAGCCACCCGTATGGGTACACGCGTTCGAACAGCTGCAGAGTGCCCGACGGAAAGCTCTGCCGGCAGATGCCGTGGAAACCATCGCACCCCGCGATGAAGTCGCACGCGAGCACGGTCTCGGCTCCGCCCTTGTTACGAAACCGAACCTCCGGCGCCGACGAGTCGATGCCGTGGACGCTGACGTCCTCCACTTCGAAGTGCAGTGGGCGACCTGTGGCAACCCGTGCCGCGACGAGATCTTTGACCACTTCCTGCTGGCCGTACACAGTGACCACTCGTCCGGTGAGCCCATGCAGATCGATCCGATGATCGCGGCCAGCAAACCTCAGATGCACGCCTTCGTGCCGCAGTCCCTCGCGCATCAGGCGCTCGCCGACACCGGCAGCATTGAGGACATCCACGCTCACGTTCTCGAGCACGCCCGCGCGCACCCGATGCTCGATGTAGTGCCGGCTCTTCACTTCGAGCACGACGGAATCGACTCCGCGCAGGTGCAAAAGCTGCGCAAGCAGCAGCCCTGCCGGGCCGGCGCCGATGATGGCGACCTGGGTCTGCATGGGCGGCAGGATCGATCCGGGGCGCCCCGGACTCCATGCACGAACGCTCGAACCGCTTGGATTTTTTTGCAGTCTGGGGCCCTGCTCTGATCGATAATCCTGCCCCATGGCCCGAGCCGCGCCCATTCCTCGATTCTTCTTATATGGCGAACCGCCGCGGGACGCCGATGAGCGCTTCGTGCACATCGAGACCATCGCGGACCGCGGCCGGCTGCACAACTGGGAAATCCGCCCGCACACCCACAGGGACCTGCATCAGCTCCTCGTGATTCTCGAAGGCGGCGGCGAGATGCGCGCAGAAAACAGCGTGCATGCGATTGCAGCGCCGACACTGTTGATCGTGCCCGCCGGCGTGGTGCACGCGTTCACCTTCCAGCGTGACACGCGGGGATATGTCGTAACGCTTGCCGAGTCGGCGCTCGCAGAGCTTGCTACGCGCGAGCCGGCTTTCCGCGCGTTGTTCGAAGGCGCAATGCCGGTGCCTCTCGAGCACAGCGCGATGGAGGCGCATGAGTTGGAGGAAGCGGTCGTTCGCCTGCAGCGAGAATTTCAGTGGGCGGCACCAGCACACGTTGCCGCCACGGAGGCGAGGCTCATCACGTTGCTCGTGTGCGCGGTGCGCGCAACTCATCAGCTTCAGGGCACGCTTCGCGGCACACGCGGCCCGCGCGCCACGCTCGTTGCAAGATTCCGTCAGGCCGTGGAGGCAAATCTGCGCGCTGGTTGGGAAGTGAATCGCTACGCGAAGTCGCTGGGTGTGACACCTGCCCGCCTGCGCGACGCGTGCCTCGAAGTGACGGGCAGTCCGCCCACCCACATCGTGCACGAGCGGATGATTCTCGAAGCCAAGCGCAGCTTGAAGTACACGAACATGACGATTGCCGAGACGGCCTACGATCTCGGCTTCAGCGATCCCGCGTATTTCTCGCGCTTCTTCAGCGAACGCGTCGGCGTCTCGCCGGCGGAGTTCCGGCGGCAAGCCGAAGAGTGAGTCACGCAGTCTGTGCGCGGTTCATGGCTTCGGTCGTTTCGAAGTTCTGGCGGATGGTGCGGGCACCCCAGAAGTAATGGGCTGCCGCCCAGAGATTCACGAGTCCGATGATCGTCAGTCCCCAGCGCATCGAGTCGTGCAGCCCGACCGTCGGTTTCAGGTAGTCGCTGATCCATCCTGCACAGAAAGGTCCCAGCCCCAGTCCGACGAACGTCTGCACGAACAGCAGGATCGACGTCGCGACCGCGCGCGTGCGCAACGTCGCCAGCGACTGCGCGACCGCGAACGAGGGCCCGAAGAACATCGAGGCGAACACGATCATCACCACGAAGGACGGGATGACGATCGTGAGATCGTTCGAGAGATAGGAGCTGAACTGGAACGGCACCATGATCAGCGTCGCAATGCCGGGCACCCACATGTACCAGCGCCGGTCACTGCGCCAGGCGCTGAGCCTGTCTGACAACACACCGCCGAGCATCGTGCCGACGGCGCCGATGCCTGCGAACAGGGCCAGCCAGCTTCCCGCCTGCGTGGTCGTCATTTCGTGCGCGCGTTGAAAGAAAGTGGCATTGAGCTGGCTGCCCGCGTACCACACCACCGAGTGCAACCCGGCTGCGAGACACATGTGGCGGAACGATGCGTATTTCAGCAGGAACCTCAGCGTTTCGAGGAGCGGAGGCGCCGGCGGTGCCGCCGCTCGCACGGCAGTGACTTCCGAGAGACCGCGTTGCGGCTCGCGAACGGTTGCCCACACGAGCAGCGCGACGAAGACCCCTGGCAAACCGACCAGCATGAACGTCATGCGCCAGCCGACGAGATCGTGGCCCCAGCCCCCAAGGAAGTTTCCCAACATGCTTCCGACAGGCACTCCCAGCGCGTAAAGCGAGAGAGCCGTAGCACGCGTGCTGCGTGAGAAGTAGTCGGAGATCAGCGAATGAGACGGCGGCGTGCCACCCGCTTCGCCCACGGCTGTGAGTGCCCGGGCCGTGATGAGCGTGACGAAGCTCGTAGCCATGCCACACGCGGCCGTCGCTGCGCTCCAGAGAGCGCAACAAGCCGCGAGCACATTTTTCCGCACGGTGCGATCCGCCAGCGCGGCGATCGGAATACCGAGCGTCGAATAGAACAAGGCGAATGGCAGCCCGCTCAGGAAACCGATCTGCGTATCCGTGAGCACGAATTCCTTGCGAATCCCTTCGAGCAGGAGCGACAGGACGCCGCGGTCCATCACGTTCACGACGTAACCGAGGAACAGCACCGCCAAAACGTAATTGCGATACAGGTTGGAGGAGGCCCCGCTCGTCGCGCTGTGTGCGAGCCCCGCTTTGGAGTCTGCTTCGGTTTGTGCCATTCGGGGGCCTGGCGGAACGGCTCTTGTCGCTGGTGCCGGCCGCCATCCTAAACGAGATCGGCGCGTCAGGGGGGACGCGCCGATCTCCCGTGCGCCCGCTGTCCACGGGTCAGAGCCTTCCGCCGGGCGCGCACGAGCCCGGCGAAGATCAGCGGGATCCGCCGAAATTCCGTTTGAAGGAGAGCCCCCACGTGCGCGGCATGCCGGGATTGCCCTGCTCGCGCCCGAAGAACCCGACCAGACTGAGCTTGCCGTTGAAGTAGCCCTCATCCGTCAGGTTGTTACCGTACACCGCGACTTCCCAGTTGCTGTCCTCCGACAGCCAGGTGACGCGCCCATTGAGCAGCGTGTAGCCGTCCTGAACGCCCTGGTTGTTGGTGGTGAAGTAGATGGTGGACTGGTACTGCGCATCGATACGCGGCGTGATCGATCCGGCGGTCGAGCCGAACGAGTACTGCAACCCGATCGCGCCGGTCCACTTCGGAGTGCGCGGCGAATAGCAACGCCGTCCGTTGCAACCGTCGCCCTCGATCAGCAGGACGTTCCCTTCGTTGTCGGTGAGGTTGTAGTTCACGTAGCCGAACGCGCCGTCCATGCGCAGGCCCTGCACGGGCTCGGCCTGCAGTTCGCCTTCGAGTCCCCAGATGCGCGCCTTGCCCGCGTTCACTTCACGGAACCAGTTGGCACCGGACGAGTCGAGCTGCTGCGCGAAGGTCTGCTGGTCTTCATAGCGCGAGTAGAACAGCGCACCGTTCAGTCGTACCTTGCGCTCGAGCACCTCGGACTTGGCCCCTACCTCGAGCGTCTTCAGCTTCTCGGGCTTGAACGGCTCGGTCTGCAACGCCGTCGCCGGACGCGGGCTGAAGCCGCCACCCTTGAAGCCCGTGGCGTACTTCACGTACGTCATCAGATCCGGGTTCCAGCGATAGTCGGCGGACACCGTGACGTCCGTGTTGTTGGCCTCCGTCGGCACGAACGCGTTGTCGATGACCACGTTGCCGAAGAAGTTGGCGCGGTAGATGGTCGCTTCCTTCTCGTCTTTCGTGTAGCGGCCGCCCAGCGTGAAGGAGAACGCGTCGCTCACGTGGTACGTGCCCTGCGCGAACACGGCCCAGTTGGTGGTGTCCTGCCGGTCGAACGCGTCGTTCTCATAAATGATCGTCGGATACAGGAAGTCGAAGCCCTGGTTGGAGTCGTGCGCGTCGTAGTAGAACGCGCCCGTCGCCCAATCGAGTTGCCCGGCCGTGCCCGTGAGCTGGATTTCCTGCGTGAACTGCCGATGGCGGCTGTCGTCGTACGTCGCGTTGTTCGGCAGCGGCGTGCCATCCGAATCGCGACCGAACTTGTTCCAGAAATGGCGATAGGCCGTCACCGATTTCAGGTTCATCGTGTCCGTCAGCTTCCACTCGAAGCTGCCCGACACGCCCCAGTGATTGAGGTTGTTGATGTTGGGCACGATGCGCTTCGTGACCGGGTCATCGTAGCGGCTGTAGTTCGAGTACAGGTCGTTCGTGATGAAGCGGCTGTCCCAGCCGACGCCGGCGCCGAACACGGGCTCCGCGAACACGGCGTTCCAGAAGCCGTTCAACCCGTTCGTCTGGTCGATGATCGTGTACTTGTCCGCAGGACCTTTCTGGCGCTGGTTGGTGAGATCGCCGATGAGATTGAATTCCATCGCATCGTTGATGAGGAAACGGAACGCCGCGCGTCCCGATTGCACGTTCTCATCGCCCAGCGTATCGACCACGCAGTCGCCACCGTTCGGCACCTGCGAGCCGAGCCTGATGCCCGGCAGACCGCCGTTCGGGAAAAAGCCGATGTTGTTGTACCCGTTCATCGGTACCGTGCCATCCGGCTCCGGTGGCCCACCCGAAGGCAGGCCCGTGCCGTCGGCGAGCCCGGGACCGCCCGCGCCGAGCGAGCCGGCACCGTTCACGCACTCGTAGTCGAGCACGTTGAAGTAACCGTCGGCCTTCTTGCTCGAGAACGAGAAGCGCGCGAACACCTTATCGTCGATGAGCGACACATCCGTCGAGCCGCGCGCATCGATGCGGTTGAACTTGCCGATCGCCACCATCAGCGAGCCGGAGCCATCGCCCTGCGGCTTCTTGGAGATGAGGCGCACCGTGCCGCCGATTGCGTTCTTGCCGAACAGTGTTCCCTGCGGACCGCGCAGGACTTCGACGCGCTCGAGATCCAGCAGATCGAAGATCGCGCCTTGCGGACGCCCGATGTACACATCGTCCACATAGATGGGCACTCCCGGCTCGAAGGAGAGGATGTTGTCGCCGAGACCGACGCCGCGGATGAATGCGGCCATGGTCGCGCCCCAGCCAGCGCCCAGCGGCTGGATCACGGCATTCGGCACGAACGCATCGAGGTCCGTGACCGTGACGATGCCACGCATCTCGAGGTTTTCCGCGGTAAACGCGGAGATCGCGATCGGCGTGGTCTGCAACTTCTCTTCGCGGAACTGCGCGGACACGACCACTTCTTCGAGGCCGCCCTGGTCCGGCGGATTGGTGGCTTGCGCCCCTGCCGGACTAGCGAAAATCTGTAGAGCAGGCACGAGCGCCGCGAGCGCTACGCGCGAGTTGATAGTGGCCATGAGCTTCCCCCTGTCGGCTAGAGCAATTCAACAACTTGATTTCGTTTTCAAAAGACGGTAGCACCGAAGCTTCAGCAAGAGAATGCAACGGAAAGGGCGATCAGTTTTCTCGCTCCGAGAAAAGTATGAACACACTGCTCAACATCAAAGCGTTTCTGCTCGTCGCGCGCACGGGCAGCTTTTCTGGCGCCGCACGCGAGCTCGGAGTGGCGCCGTCGGTGGTGACGAAACGCATCACCCGTCTCGAAGAAGAGATGGGGGCACAACTGTTCGTGCGCTCGACGCGCGCGCTGTCACTCACTCCGGCGGGCGAGCGTCTGCTGCCGCAATACCAGCGGCTCGTTGCGGAGCTCGATGAGATCATCGGCGCAACGGCCGCGGCGGAGCGCGGCATCGAAGGGCATCTGCGCGTGAAAGGTCCGACGACGCTCACGTCGTTGTACCTCGGCCCGATCCTGTGCGATTTCCACGCGCTGAACCCCGGCTTGACGATGGACATCGTGTTACTCGATCGTTCCGTCAACCCCCTCGAAGAAGGCTTCGATCTCGTGGTCGGTGCATTGCCCGCCACGTACCCGAACGTGGTGGACATTCCGCTCTGTCAGTACCGCATTCTCCTCTGTGCTTCGCCCTCGTATCTCGACTCAAAGGGAAAGCCGGAGCATCCAACTGAACTCACAGAGCACGACTGCATCACTTCCGTGTTGATGGGCAACACGTGGGTGTTCGAGCAACCGCCCAGCACCGTGAGCGTCGAAGTGCGCTCGAAGCTCCACGCAAACGACACGCGTGTATTGCGCGAGGCTGCTATCCGCGGGATCGGCGTTGCGGTGTTGCCAGAGTTCCTCGTGGTCGAGGATCTGCGCAAGGGCACGCTCGTCGAATTGCTGCCGGAGACACCGATCACCTCCTTCTGGCTGAAGGCGATCGTGCCGCGGATAAAGCTCGCCAAGCCTGCCGTCAACGAGCTGGTGAACTATCTGAAGGCGCGCATGCATCCCAATCCTCCCTGGCAGCTTTCGTAAATCGAGAAGACTGTTCGCGCCCCGCCTCCCGTTCTGCCCGGCGGAGGCAGCGGCTACCATGCGCGCACTATGAAGAGGCGGTTGCGCAGCAACCTGGAGGCCGGCTCGCCGCGTGAAGCGGTCCGGCGAGCGCAATGGAAGGCGCTGGGCCTGACCGAAGCGGACATGCAGAAGCCCAAGATCGCGGTGGTGAACTCCTCGTCCGAGCTTGCGATCTGCTTCAGTCACCTGGATGGGATCGCGAAGCAGGTCAAGGAGGAGATCCGCGCGGCTGGCGGACTGCCCTTCGAGATTCGCACGGCCGCGCCGAGCGATTTCATCATCAGCGCGGGCCACGCCGGTGGCTACATCCTGCCGAGCCGCGATCTCATCGTGAACGACATGGAGATCGCCGTCGAAGGCGCGCAGCTCGATGGAATGCTGTGCCTGTCCTCGTGCGACAAGACGGCGCCCGCGCACCTGATGGCTGCCGGGCGCTTCAACGTGCCGACGCTGCTCGTGATTGGCGGTTATCAGCCGAGCGGCACGTGGCGCGAAAAGCACGTGGACATCGAAGAGGTGTTCATGGGCGCGACCCAGGCAACCTTCGGGAAGATTGCGCGTGAAGACCTCCTGGGCATGAGTGAGAACGCGATTCGCGGTCCGGGCGTGTGCTCCGGGATGGCCACGGCAAACTCGATGCACGTGGTGTGCGAGGCGCTCGGCATGGCGTTGCCAGGCAGCGCGCCGGTGCTCGCGAACAGCCCGCGCATGATCGATGCCGCACGTCGTTCCGCGCAGCGAATCGTGCAGATGGTGCTCGATGATTTGAAGCCGCGGGACATCATGACCGCGGGCTCATTTCACAATGCCGTTGCAGCAGTGCTGGCGGTGAGCGGTTCCATCAACTGCATCAAGCATCTGCAGGCCGTGGCCACGGAGAGCGGCGTGAACGTCGATGTTTTCCGTCTGTTCAACGAGCTGGGCGAGCGCGTTCCGGTGCTGAGTGCCGTGCGCCCGAATGGGCCAGACAGCATCGAAGCGTTCGAAGCCGCCGGCGGTGCGCAGGGCTTGCTCAAGCAACTCGCATCGCTGCTGGACCTGGATGCGATGACGGCGACGGGCTCGTCCCTGCGCACGAACCTGGAGTCCGCGCGCGTGCACGATCCGGAGGTGATACGACCCGTATCGCGCCCGTTCTCCGATAAGCCCTCCATCGTCATCCTGCATGGCTCGCTCGCGCCGGAGAGCGCCGTGGTGAAACCGGGGCTGCGTGAGGGCGAGCGGAGAACGCAGTTCAGCGGTCCCGCAGTGGTGTACGACGACGCGAATGAGGCCCTCGCAGCCATCCGGGCGGGACATGTCAAACCGGGCGCTGTCCTCATCGTCCGCGGCATGGGCCCGAAAGGGGGTCCGGGCATGGCCGGCCCGGCCTCGATGGTAGTGTTCGCGCTCGACAGCGTGGGTCTCCAGCATGACGTCGCGTTCGTGACCGACGGCCAGCTTTCCGGTCTCTGCAACAAGGGGCTCACGGTCGCCGAGGTGTCGCCGGAAGCTGCGGTTGGCGGCCCGCTCGGGCTGGTCGAAGACGGCGACATCGTGTCGATCGACGTGGATCGGCAGCTGCTCGCGCTCGACGTCGATGAGGATGTGCTCGCGGAGCGCCGCGCACGACGCGCGCCGGCCAGACTGCCGGGAGCTACCGGTTATCTTTCGATCTATCAGCGCACGGTGCGGCCAATGTCCACCGGTGCGGTGCTCGTAGAATCCAGCGTTCCTGCCCGCAAGTGAAAAAGAGACCTGACCGCGATGGCGAATGAACTCATCCCGACCCGTACGGTGCGACGACCGGCGACCCGCCCTGTGCAAACGGTGCGTGCCGACCTGTGCGTGCTCGGTGCGGGCATTTCTGGCGTGACGGCAGCGCTGGAAGCCGCGAAGCTGGGTCGGAAAGTGGTGATCGTCGACGGCGCGCCGGCGCTGGGCGGCCAGGCCATCGGCTCCATTATCGGTACACTGATCGGGCTCTACACGCACGGACCCAACGCGTACCAGATTACGCACGGCGTCGCGGACGACCTGCTGCGGGATCTCGCGGCGGAAGGCTCCCTCCTCCGCATGCATCGTTCGACCGTCACGTTCCAGTACGACGAAGTCCGGCTCGGTCGCTGGATGGAGCGCAAGATCGAGGAAGCCGGCGTGCAGGCCATCGTCGGCGCCGTGCTCACTCATGTCTCGTTCGAGAATCGGCGCGTACAGCACCTCGAGTTCGCCACGCGTTTCGGTGCCGTACGCGTTCTGGCGGACGGATTCGTCGATTCCTCGGGCGACGCCAGCCTCTCCTATGAAGCCGGGCTCGACGTGCGCGAGCCCGACGCGCCGATCTACGGCTCGATGAACTTCCTGATCGAAGGCTATGACCTCTCCACCGTCGAGACGCTCGACATGGTCGAGGTGCGCGAGCGGCTCGGGAAGAAAGGCGCTGCCTACGGCCTCGTGCGCCACGATGGCTGGCTGATGCACTTCCCCGGCAAGAACTTCATGCTCGCAAACATCAACCACTTCGAGACGCCGGTGAATCCGCTCGCCTCGGCACACATGGTGTTCGAGGGGCGACGCCAGGCGGATGCGATCATTCAGTTCCTGCGCACGGAATACCCGCACATCTTCGCGAACGCGCGTGTGCGCGTGTACGGCAACCCCGGGCTGCGTCAGACGCGCTGGATCCAGAGCCGACGGCAGCTCACGCTGGACGACATCCGCAAGGGCGAACGGCCCGCAGATGCCGCGGCCCGCTGCGCCTGGTGGGTGGAGCTCCACAACACCGAAGAGCTCGTGCATTGGGAGCAGTTCAAGGACGGCCACGTTTACTTCATCCCGTTGAGCTGCATGGTGCCGCGGGACGCGGACAACATCGTGGCTGCGGGGCGTTGCGTGGACGCGGATTCGCACGCGCTCTCCGCCATTCGTGTCATGGGCCCCTGTATCGCAATGGGAACGGCCGCCGCGCACGCGCTCGACCTGGCGGGCAAGGGATCGGTACACGACATCGACCTGAAGAAACTGCAGGCCCGCCTCAAAGATAATCTGGATCGCACGGACTGAGTGCGTGTAGCCTCGCACGTACGATGCGCTACCCACTTCTATCTGCCCTGCTCGCCCTGGCGTGCGCGCAGGCTCATGGCGCGGCGAACGTCGATGCGAAGCGCATCACCGCCGCAGGTTCGGATCCCGCGAACTGGCTGACCACCGGCCGCACCTATCACGAAGAGCGTTTCAGCCCGCTCACCGCGATCAACGACAAGACGGTCGCGAAACTCGGGCTCGCCTGGTATCACGATTTCGGATCGACGATCGGCCTCGAAGCGACGCCGCTCGTCGCCGACGGCGTGATGTACACCTCCGGTGTCTGGAACATCCTGCACGCCATCGACGCGAAGACCGGGAAGTCCCTGTGGAGCTATGACCCGCAGGTGCCGCGCCACTGGATGCGGTACATGTGCTGCGGGCCTGCGAATCGAGGCCCGGCGCTGTGGCGTGGCAAGGTCTTCGAAGGAACGATCGATGGACGCCTGATTGCAGTCGATGCCGCCACCGGCAAGCTCGTGTGGAGCGTGCAGACCACGGACACGAGCAAGCCATACTCCATCACGGGCGCGCCGCGCGTCGTGAATGGGAAAGTGATCATCGGCAATGGTGGTGCGGAATTCGGTGTTCGCGGGTACGTCACCGCGTATGACGCGGAGACCGGCAAGCAGGTATGGCGGTTCTGGATCGTGCCGGGTAATCCCGCGCATGGCTTCGAAGACAAGACGGTCGAGATGGCCGCGAAGACCTGGCGCGGCGAATGGTGGACGTACGGTGCTGGCGGCAATGCGTGGGACGCATTCGCTCACGATCCCGCGCTGAATCTGTTGTACATCGCCACGGGCAACGGCGCGCCGTGGTCGCGCGACCTTCGCAGTCCCGGCGGTGGCGACAATCTGTTTCTCAGCTCTATCGTCGCCGTGCGGCCGGACACGGGCGAGTACGTGTGGCATTACCAGGAAGTGCCAGGCGAGAACTGGGACTACACCGCCGTCCAGCAAATGACGCTCGCCGATCTGCAGATCGACGGCAAGCAGCGCAAGGTGCTCCTGCACGCGCCGAAGAACGGTTTCTTCTACGTCATCGATCGCACGAACGGGAAGCTCATCTCGGCGAACAACTTCGTGCCCGTGAACTGGGCGAGTCACATCGATCTGAAGACCGGCCGGCCGGTGGAGCTGAAGCCAGCCAACTCGTACGACGACAAGCAGGCGAGCCTCGTCTATCCGGCGCACTTCGGCGCGCACAACTGGCCGCCGATGTCGTACAGCCCGAACACGGGGCTCGTATACATCCCCGCGCAGGAAACCTCGTGGCCGTATACGCACGCGAAAGAGATGCCACCCTGGCGCATGAACTGGAATACGGCGTTCGCGACAAACGCGAAGCCCGCCACTGAGCCCGCTCCGCCGCTGAAGGGGTATCTCACCGCGTGGGACCCGGTGAAACAGAAAGAGGCCTGGCGTGTTGATCATGCAAGCGTGTGGAATGGCGGCACGCTGGCAACCGCGGGGAATCTCGTGTTTCAGGGCGCGGCAGACGGCAGGTTCGTTGCATACGGCGCGGACAGCGGGCGGAAGCTTTGGGAGATGCCGATCCAGACGGGCGCGATGGCCGGGCCGATCAGTTATTCCGTGGATGGCGAGCAATACGTGGCCGTGGCGGCGGGTTGGTCGGGCTCCATCGCAATCATTGGCGGCATGGCGCCCACTCACCGCGCGACGTCACGCATTCTCGCGTTCAAACTGGGCGGCACGACGGCGCTGCCTCCGGTCCCGCCAATGCCGCCGCTCGCGCCACCACCGCAGACCGCGTCGAAGGAAGTCATTGCCCGCGGCGCGCAGCTTTACGGCGCGACATGCCGCCTGTGCCATGGTCTCAACGTCGAGTCGGGCGGCATGACTCCGGACCTGCGTTACATGAGCGCCGAGACACACAAGGCATTCAAGGACATCGTTCTCTACGGCGCACGCGCCAAGGACGGAATGGCGCCTTTTGCCGATATGTTCAGCGAGCAGGATGCGGACGCGATTCATGCGTACATCATCGATCGCGCACACGCGGCTCGCACTGGAGCTTCTCAATGAAACTCACGGATGACGAGAAGGCGATGCTGGATGGCAGCCGCGGCAAGGCGCACCAGAAGGCGATGGAGCTTCTCGTGCGGTACGCCGAGGCGCTCGACGCCGAGCGCTTCGTGGACACGGACAACGTCGCGGGTGTGCCCGGCACCTCCAACATGTTCCTCGAGAACTACTACAAGCAGCCGGGCGACCGCTACGACGTCATCTACTCGCTGTTCGATCTCGACAGCGATGAGATCGTGCCGGTCCCGCGGATCACTGTGAACTCGTGTCATCTGCAGGGCGGCGTCGATCCCGAGAATTGGGAGACGCTTGGCGCCAAGCCAGAAGCGTTGCGCATCAGCCAGGCGGGCGAAACCTCAGCGGCGAGCCACGGCATCCGCATTCTGAAGACGTGCACGCCCTATCTCGCCGGCAACGTGCCGAAGCGCGGCGATCACTGCGCGTGGATGGAATCCTCCGCGGTGGTCTACTGCAACTCGGTGCTCGGTGCGCGCACGAATACTGAAGGGCGCGAGAGCACGAGTGCTGCGATGATTACGGGGAAGATTCCCGACTGGGGCTTTCACCGCGATGAGTTCAGGTTCGCCTCGCATCGGATCGATGTCGAGGTCCCCGTCGAGAGTCTGATGGACTGGGGCATGCTGGGCTACTACACCGGCGAAGTGATCGGCGAACGCATTCCCGTGCTCATTGGCCAGTACGGCAAGCCGGACCTCATCCGTCACAAGCATTTCGGCGCGGCCGCGGCTTCTTCGGGCGGCGTCGAGATGTATCACATGGTGGGTGTCACGCCGGAGGCGCCGACGCTGGCCGCAGCGCTTGGGCCGAACAAGCCCGCCGAGACGTTCCACTATGGGAAGGCCGAACGGCGGCGCACATACGAGACGCTGAACTCGCGCGGCAAGGATCCGAACGTCGATTACGTGATGCTCGGTTGTCCGCATGCCGCGCTCGAGCAGATTCAGGAAATCTGCCGGCTGCTCGATGGGAAGAAGATCAGTTCGAATGTGCGACTGTGGGTCTTCACGTCGCGCGCTGTGCGCGCAGTTGCGGACGCGCAGGGCTACAGCAAGATCATTCGCGATGCCGGAGGCGTGGTGATCACCGACACGTGCTCGGCCATCGGTCAGGCCCTGCCGCCGGACACGAAAGTCGCTGCGCTCGATTCGGCGAAACAGGTGCACTACCTGCCCGCCATCATGGGCATTCAGGCATGGTTCGGCTCGACCGCGGATTGCATCAACGCCGCGCTCACGGGTCGTTGGAACGGAGTAGCGCCGTGAACATCGTGCTACGCGGTCGCAAGGTTGTCGGTGGCGTCGCTGAGGGCGAAGCGCTCGTCACGCGCGACACCATCTCCGGCTGGGGCGGTGTCAACCCCATGCTCGGCACCATCATCGAATCCCGTCACGAGCTGCGTGGCGTGAGCTTCAAGGACAAGATCCTCGTGTGCCCGGGGGCGAAAGGTTCCTCCGGGTGGTCCGCGATGTTCCACACATGCCGTCTTGCCGGCACGGCGCCGAAGGCGGTGGTGTTCAACGAAATGACCACCAAGATCGCGCTCGGGTGCGTCGTCATGCGCGTGCCGTCCATCACTGAGCTGGACCGCGATCCACTCGATGTCATCGAAACCGGCGACTGGGTGAAGGTCGACGCCGACCGCGGCGTCATCGAGATCCGGAAGGCGGTCCAGAAAGCGTCGAGCGGATGAAGCGCAGGATTTCGGCGGCTGCCGCTGCCGGATAGTCGCCTGATCCCATGTTCTCGAACGCCAACTCGGGGTTCGGGTGCGTCGAGAAGCTGTGGTCCATCGCGGGCACTGTGAGGAGGCGCGCACTCCCCGCTCGACGAGCGTTCACCAGGTTCACGATCTGCACCTGGTCGTCGCGGGACATGATCCAGTCGTACTCGCCCCACACGACGAGCGTCGGCGCCTCCACCTTCGACCACGCCGCGACCAGATCGAGCGCTTGCAGCTGGTGATAGAACGCCGCCGGCCGCCCGTACTGATGTGTCGGCTCGTCGTACCAGACCGCCTTGAGATGCGGACGCGCGGCAATTACTTCAGCAGGCGTGCGCCGTTCGAACAGATACGCGGCGTGGAATTCCGCCAGCGCCTTCATGTCTGCGTTGCGCGTGGCTGCCGGCCGGCCGGTCAGCGCGAGACGCCGCCGCTCCAGCTCGATCATGTGTTCGAACCAGGTCTTCGACCAGCCGCCGACTGACACGTATCCGGCTACGCGCGATCCCGCCGCGAGCAGCGGCGAGAAGCCGCCGCCATTGCTGATTCCAAGCATCAGGATGCGGTCGGGATCGACGCGGGCGTGAGACTTCAACGCGGCGAACGCTGCACGGTAGCCTGAGAGCTCCGTGTCGAAGTCCGTCTCAGCGCAGTTGCCCTCGCTCTCGCCGACACCGGGCTTGTCCAGGCGCATGACGATGGCGCCGCTTTCCTCGATGATCTGTCGCAGGAGTTGCGCGACCCCGTCTTTCGCGTCGGGGCGCACTTCAACGCTGTCGCAACTCAACCAGCCGGCGAGGAATACGGCAGGAAGCCTGCCCTCTGCGCGCGGGATCGTCGTGAGCGTGCGCAGCCGATTTCCACGCGCATCTTTCACGGTGCCCGGCTCGACTGTCGCATTCTGGAACTTCTCGACCGCCTGCACAGGCAGGCTGGCGATCAGCGCAAGCAACAGCACGCGGCCAATCATGGCGATCTCCTCGAGATGGGAATGGCCAGCTCAGTCACGTAGCCCTGGGGACTCGCGGCGACACGATGGGCCGGAAGGCGATAACCAACCTGGTCCGCACCAAACCGGTGATAGATCTCGCGCATGGGACGCTTCGCCAGCGCGAGCTTCTGACGGCTGAGCCACGAGCGCATCCGCCGATACACATCGTTGATGTTTGTGTACGGCCCGCGATACGTGATGCTCGCGGCTAGCGGCTCCTCTTCGATCTCGCGCACATTGCGCAGTCGACATCCGCCGGTCACCGGAACGCAGACCTCGACAGCGAGCGAACGCGCTGTCTGCGGCGTCCCGTGGAGAAGTAGTAGTGGTGCCTGATCAGCACGCACGCGTCGCGCACGCTTCTCCGTCTCTTCAAATAGCTGCGTGATTGCATCCGAGCCGGGCGCAACGGTCGCTCGAGCGCACAAGGCGCGCAGCGACGGATAACTCTTGGTCCGCACGACTGCCCCTGAAACTTTCTCCCCGTCATCGTTCAGCCATTCGTCGAGCGCATCGACTCGCGCAAGCATTGCCCGGTGTTCGTCGAGCTGACGTCGCAGCAGCGAGCGATGTCGTTCGATCGCGAGGCGAAACTCCTGTGGGGACACGCTCAGAAGCGAGCGAATGGCTCCCAGCGGCAGTCCGAGATCCTTGAGCAGGAGCAGCCGCTCCAGCACGGCGAGCTGTTGCAGATCGTAGTATCGATAGCGGGAGCGATCGTCGACGTGCGCCGGCGCGAGCAATCCCTTCGCTTCATAGTGCCGCAGAGCGCGGACGCTGATTCGCGCAAGCCGGGCGAAGTCGCCGATTCGAATCATGTGGCGAGTCTAAAGTCTGCCGCAGCGGGAGAGTCAACGCCTGACACGAACCGCGGGGCACGGCGTGCCCGGCTCAGTGCGGCCGAGCCGGGGCGCCGCCATCGTCTCATCGATGAATTGGCTGACATCGCTGAGCGATGGCGCTTCCGCACGAAATAGCAGCGAGAACGCGGTAGCGATGTCACCGTGCGACGTGCCGTTGTAGATGTGGCATTCCACGCGCACACCCGCTGCCCGGAGCCTTTTCTGCAGCTCTATGGCTTCCATGGGCGGCACCCAGTAATCGTCCGCCCCATGCAGCAGCAGAGCGGGCGGTGAAAGTCCATTCACGAGCGCGACAGGTTGCCAGTCTGCGGCGCTGTAAGGCTCGCGGAAGATGGCCGTCAGCAGGATCGGGAAGCGACTCGTTTCGAGCGCATAAGGCCCCGAGATCCCAATCCAGCCACGCACCCAGTTCGTGTCGCCGCCCACCTTGCGCAGATATCGCGGGTCGAGCGCCAGGCTCGCGGCAATGTGAGCCCCCGCGGAATGACCCATCAGAAAAATCGCGTGCGGATTGCCGCCGAGCTCTGAGGCATGCGCGCGGGCCCACTGCACGGCACGTGCACCGTCCTCGACGAATGCCGGAAAGCGCGCCTGCGGAAACAACCGATAGTCGGGAAGGATGGCCACGTACCCCGAGTTGGCGAGCGCCGCGCCGACGAACCGATATTGCTCCTTCGAGCCGCGGGTCCATACGCCGCCGTACCAGAAGACCACGACAGGTCGATTCACTGCTCCCAGCGGCACATAGACATCGAGTGACTGGCGCCGGTCCGTGCCATATGGAATACCCGCCTGTCGCTCGTACAGCCCGACATACGAAGGTGCATTGACGACGCCGTATACCAGCCGCTCGCAGTTCGCGAGGCTGACGATGCCCGCAGCGATGATCACGATAGCCGCAACCCGTGACAGACGTACCCGCCGTAACGTGACAATTGTCCATCCGCGGGACGGCGCGTAAGGTTCAGGGCGAATCGCTGACCAGGAAGACACATGCATAACGTAAACGGCGGCTGTTACTGCGGCAATATTTGCGTGGAGCTGCAGCTCACCGCCGAACCCGCCACCTATCGCCCGCGCGCCTGCGATTGCGACTTCTGCTGCAAGCATGGCGCCGTGTATGTGTCGGACGCGCGCGGCTCACTCCTCATCCGAGTTCAGGACAAGAGCGGCGTCAGCAAGTTTCGCCAGGGCAACGAGCTCGCCGACTTTCTTCTCTGCAGAACGTGCGGCGTGCTGGTTGCCGTTCTGCTTCGTAGCGAAGAGAGCCTTCACGGCACAGTGAATGTGAAGGCTCTCGAGAACGCAGCCGCGTTCGGCGCCCCACAGACCGTGTCGCCAAAAAAGTTATCGGGCGACGAGAAAGTGAAGCGCTGGCGGGGAGTCTGGTTCTCGAACGTAAAAGAAGAGGCCCCCGGCCGAACGTGAGCTTCGATCAATAGTTGGTATTGCCGGACTGTGTGCAGCTCGCCCACGGCCCAATGCAAACCGTACCGGCATCGTGCCTGTACATACACGCGGGGCGCGACGCTCGTGGTAGTTGCCGGGGCCACCGCGGGCATCTTCTCGACCGGCGCCGGACGATTCGGCTTTTGCGAATAGAGCACCGTGACGACAAACGCTACAAGGGCTGCACAAACAATGAGAGTCCGGTTCATGGTCCACTCGCCTCCCTGGCGCACCGGTCAATGTCTGCCGAATCAGACAAGAAATCAATTTGCCTCGAAAGTGACACAGCCGGTGCATTCCGCGATGATTCGCGCATGAATCTCGACCGCGAACGGCTGGCACTCGAGCACCTGGAAACCGCGCTCGCGTGGCCGCCGGCCGAACGTGAGCGACGCCTGCTCGAAACCCTGAAACACGACCCCCTGCTGCTGACGGACGTGCGCGAGCTGCTGCGCTCCGCCGAAGCCGTGAACGACTCGCTTCCCACCGAGCTGCCTGTCTCGGCGCTCGAGGACGGCACGCCGCCGCCCGAACGAATCGGTCCTTACCGGATGGTCGAGCTGATCGGCAGCGGCGGGATGGGCCGCGTCTATCGCGCGGAGCGTGCGGATGGTGCGTACGAGCGCACCGTAGCCATCAAGCTGATGCGCCGAACGCGCATGCCCGCCCTCATCGAGGCGCAGTTTGCACGCGAGCGCCAGATTCTCGCTCGCCTGCAACACCGGAACATCGCGCAGCTTCTGGATGGCGGCGTCACGCCGGAAGGCCATTCGTACTTCGTGATGGAGCTGGTGTCGGGGCGACCCGTCACTGATTACGCCACCGAAAAGGCCCTATCGCTCACGGCGACATTGCATCTCTTCGCTCAAATCTGCACAGCAGTGCAGTTCGCGCACTCGCACCTGGTTGTGCACGCGGACATCAAGCCGAGCAATGTCATCGTCGACGAGGAAGGCGTCGTGAAGCTGCTCGACTTCGGCGTTGCGCGCGCTTTGGAGGGCGCGGACACCGCTACGGAAGTCCGCTCGATCGGACTCACGTTGACCTACGCCAGTCCTGCCCGGCAGCGCGGGGATAGTCCAACCACGCTCGACGATGTGTATTCGCTTGGCGTGTTGCTCGATGAGCTGCTGTCGCGGCTACCGCAGGTGCCGGCCGATCTGCGAGCGATTTCCGCCTGCGCGCGCGCTGAGGACCCCGGTGAGCGCTACGCCTCCGTGGCAGCCCTGCACGACGACATCCAACGATGGATGGACACGTTGCCCGTGCTCGCGCATCAAGGCACCTGGCGTTACGTCGCAGGCAAGTTTCTTTCGCGTCATCGGCTCGGCGTGGTGTCAGGCGCCGCCGTGTTGGTGTTGCTCGCGGGTGCTACGGCTGCCCTCGCCTTCTTGTACGTCCAGGCCGAACGCGCTCGCGCGCAGGCCGAGCGTGCGCGTGCTCAGGCGGAAGAACGGTTTGCGGACCTGCGCTCGCTGTCGCGGTTTGTGCTGTTCGATGTGTACGACCGCGTCGAAGCGATCCCGCGCGCGCTCCCACTGCGACGTGATCTCGCTGACGCCGGGCAGCGCTACCTCGACAAGCTCGCGCAGGATCCGGAGGCGCCAGCCGATGTGCGGCTCGACGTCGTCGAGGGTTTGCGTCGGCTCGCACAGGTGCATGCCAGCCCGGGCAACCCGAGCCTGTCGAACGTCACGCTGGCCCGGCAGGACCTGGAACGGGCCGATGCGCTCGCGCAGAAATTGCCGCCCGATCCCGCTGATGGCGGCAAGCGCGCACTGATTCTCGCGCGTCTTGCTCTCGCGCGGTCGGTGCTGTCTGCCTGGGCGGACTCGGACTTCGAGGCCGCGCAGAAAGCGCTCGATAAGGCGAGTGGACTGGTGGACGAGGCCCTGCGCCTCAGTCCTGCCAATCCGGATGCGCTGGCAGCTCAGGATGATGTGGCTATCGAGCGCGCATACACGCTGCAATGGCAGGGTGAGTACGCGCGAGCGACTCAGGTGGCGCGTGAAGCGCTCGATCGCACGGGCCCGGCTGCGCACACGCCGGAATCGCGTCGAGCGGCGCGGCTTCGTCGTGCTCGCCTCCTCGACCGCTATGCCGAGAGCATGTACTACGCTGGCGATGCGGCCGCGGCCGTACAGCCGTATCGCGAAGAGCTCGAGTTATTACGCGCGTACGCTGCCGAGGCACCGTACGACATCAACGCCACACGCCGCGTACAGCGGGCCGAGTGGGCGCTCGGCAGCATCCTGACCGAAGTCAATCAGCCGCAGGAAGCCGCAGCGGTGCTGGCGCATTCGATGTCGATGATGGAGCAGCTCCAGCTCCTCGAGCCGGAAGACAAGGATCTCGCGCGCCTCGCCAGCGTCACCGCGAACGCTTATGCGGATGCGCTCGTCGCGTTGAAGCGCTTCAGCGAGGCGTTCCCCATTTACCAGCGCTCGCTGACGTTGAGAAAGACGCGCTGGGATAACAATCCAGACGACTGGGGCGCGGCGCGCGACTACGCCATGGCGTACGGCACGCTCGGCGATGCGTATGCCGCCGCCGGAGATGCCAAGCGTGCATGCTCGATCTACGCGGACACGCTAGCGGTCTTCGATCGCATTCGCGCCGCAGGCAAGCTGGCCAAGCTGGATGAGGAGAACGGCGTACGTATGGTTCGCGGGCAGGTGGCCAGGCACTGTCGTTGAGCTACTTCGAAGCGGTGGGACTGTCCTCGGCAACGGCCTTACGCAGCGCTTCATTCACTTTCTCTCGCGTGTACAGGAATTCACCTGTCTGCGTGATGCCTGGCACGAAGTCCATTTCGGGCGCGGCGTGGCGCTTGAGCTTTGCGATCAGCTCGTAGCACTTCGTCAGCGTGAGGGCATGCGGGCAGCCGAGCATATGGTAGAACTCGTGCACGGCCGCCTCTTCCGGCGTGGTATCGAGCTGCGCCTCCGTAACGGCCACCGCCACGACCATTCCGTGTGTGTGCGTGACCTCTTCCACTGCGCCGAGAATCTCTGGGAGGGATGCGAGGCCCCACAGCGCATCGGCGACGTTCCGGTCGACCAGCGCGAGCAGACGATCGCAGGGCGGCTCCAGGTCCCGCCTGCCCAGGTCATCGAACATCGCGTATGCCGTGAAGCCCGCGCGCGTCCAGGGCCGTGTCCACGGCACGAAGACCTCGATGTTGTAGAGCGCGAGCTCCTTGCTCACCGCCGCCATGATCTCGTTCGCACGCTGTTCGCTCACTCCCTGCGCCCGCAGGACGCACACCTGCAGGACCATCGGGCCACCGAATTCGACTTTGGAGCGTGTCTTCGTGTGAAGGCCGACGGTGGTGCAGGCGCTGAGGGCGGTGACGAGGATGATCACCAGCGCGAGTCGAATCCTTCGTGCCATGTTCCTGCGCTCAGAGCGGTTTATCGCGATAGCGGAAATCGATGAGGTAGATGTTACTCCCCCGCCCGTGCTTCGCGATCTTGATGAGGTCCACCACGCCCTTGAACCCGGTACTGCGCGCCAGCTCCGGCGTGATGTCTTCCATGGTGATGATCCGGATGGCGTCGACCTTGATGTGCCCCCGGCCCATCCGGTAGCGCCCGCCCACTTTTACGTGTGGCCGCAACCAGATACGCACGCTCTGCGTGATCTTCCCGCTCCGGATTCCCTCGTGCAGTCTCTTCGTGAACTGCACTAAGGCACTGCTTTTTCGCTCACCATGGTCAGCACATCGTACAAGGCGACGGACTCGCCGGCCTGATTCGTGATTTCAGCGTCCCAGCGGACTTCCCCGTAGCCGTTGGCCGGACGCAGGGACTTTTCCTTGACGGTCAGGCGGACCTTGATGCGGTCGCCGGGTTTGACCGGTTTGACGAAGCGGAGGTTGTCGATCCCGTAGTTGGCGAGCACGGGGCCGTAGGCTGGCTCCACGAACAGCCCGGCCGCGGCGGAGACGAGGAAGTAACCGTGCGCGACTCGCCCGCCGAAGAGCGGATTGCGGGCGGCGTCGGTCTCACTCATGTGGGCGTAGAAGTGGTCGCCGGACAGGTTCGCAAACCGCTCGATGTCTTCAATGGTGACTTCGCGTTCGCCTGAAGTGTATGTGTCGCCAATCGCGAGGTCGTGGAACGGTTTGCGGAACGGATGCACGCCAGGATCACGGGGACTCGCGCCTCGCATCCAGCGTCCCGTGATAGCGACGATGGTGTTGGGCGTGCCCTGAACTGCCGTTCGCTGCATGTAATGCATCACGCCCCGGACGCCGCCCATTTCCTCACCGCCACCCGCGCGGCCGGGGCCGCCGTGAACGAGATGAGGCAACGGCGACCCGTGGCCGGTCGATTCTTTTCCACACGTGCGGTTCACGACCAGGATACGGCCGTGGAATGGCGCGAGGCCGAGCACGAGGCGAGCGGCCGCTGAGTCGTCGGCGGTGAATATCGAGCTGACGAGACTTCCGCCGCCCCGGCGCGCAAGGGCGATTGCGTCGTCGGCATCGCGATAAGGAACGACCGTGCACACCGGTCCGAAGGCTTCGACTTCGTGGATCGCCGTCGCCGAGGATGTGTCGCGGCAGTAGAGCAGTGTCGGCGAGATGAATGCGCCCTTCTCGCCATCCGCGCCGGCGATGTCCAGGGATCCGGAGCCATGGACAACCTGGGCTTCGAGCTCGAGGCGCGCGACTTGTTCACGCACCTCGCGACGCTGAGCCAGCGATGCCACCGGCCCCATGCGCACCTGTTCCAGCCGCGGATCGCCGACGACGATCTTGGCCAGCGCGACGCGCAGAGCATCGATCACAGCGTCACACGTTCCCGTGGGCACGATCGCCTTGCGGATCGCTGTGCACTTCTGACCCGCCTTGGCCGTCATCTCACGCACGACTTCCCGCACGAAGAGATCGAACTCTGGCGTGCCCGCTGCGGCATCGGGCCCGAGAATCGACGAGTTGAGCGAATCGGTCTCTGCAGTGAACCGCACGGCTTTCGCGATGACGTTCGGATGGCGGCGCAAAGTGCTCGCCGTGCTCGCGGAGCCCGTGAAGGCAACCGCGTCCTGGCAATCCAGATGATCGAACAGGTCGCCGGCGCTTCCGCAAATCAGCTGGATCGAGCCCTCGGGCAGAATGCCCGACTCGACGATGCGGCGGACCACGAGCTCCGTCAGGTACGACGTCGCGGTTGCCGGTTTGACGATCGCCGGGACGCCAGCGATGAGCGTGGGAGCCAGCTTCTCGAGCATCCCCCACACCGGGAAGTTGAAAGCGTTGATGTGCAGGGCCGCGCCTTCGAGCGGCGTGCAGATGTGCTGACCGACGAAATTACCCGTCTTCGAGAGCACTTCGGGCGCACCATCGACGTACACGCGGCTGTTCGGCAGCTCGCGCGTGCCCTTGCTCGCGAAGACGAAGAGCGTGCTGATGCCGCCGTCGATGTCGATCCACGAGTCCGCCTTGGTGGCGCCCGTGGCGTACGACAGCGCGTAGAACTCGTCTTTCTTGTCGGTGAGGAACTTCGCGAGATTCTTGATGAGTGCCGCGCGTTCGTGGAACGTCAGCGCGCGCAACGCTGGACCGCCGACGCTGCGAGCGTGATCCAGCATGGCGCGGAAATCGATGCCTTCAGACGAAGCCTGCGCGATGACTGCACCTGTGGTTGCATCTCGCAGTAACGTGCCTTCGCGGCCGCCTTCGTGCCACCGGCCGCGCACGTAACTTTTCAATTGCATGTCGAATGCCTCCAGGCGCTAACGGCCTGTGAACTTGGGTGCGCGCTTCTCCATGAACGCCGCGACACCTTCTGCATAGTCGGCAGAGAATCCCAGCTCGCGCTGGTAATCGCGCTCGATGTCGAGCTGCTCTTCGAGCGTGCGCTGACCGGCGCTGTAAATGGCGTCCTTCGTGCGCGCCAACCCGCGCGTGGGCGCGACAGCAAGCTGGCGAGCGAGCTGGTCCACGACGGTCGGCAACTCGGCATCGTCCACGCAGCGCCAGATCAATCCCCACTGCGCGGCTTGTTCCGCGCTCAGCTTGTCGCCCAGGAACGCCAGACCGATTGCTCGCGCCTGCCCGACGAGGCGCGGCAGATTCCACGTGCCACCCGAATCCGGCACCAGGCCGAGCTTCGAGAAGGACTGAATGAAGCTGACTGATCGAGCGGCAATCACGAGATCGCAGGCAAGCGCGATGTTCGCGCCCGCCCCTGCCGCCACACCATTCACCGCCGCGATCACGGGCTTGGGCAGGCTTCGCAAGGCGAGCACGAGCGGCTTGTAGCGCAGCTCGATGGACTCACCGAGATCGGTTGCGGCCCCCGCCGGGGACACCGCGCGATCGCCAAGATCCTGCCCCGCGCAGAAGCCACGGCCTGCGCCGGTGAGCACGAGCACCCGGCAGTTCGCGTCGTCCCGCACACGCTGGAGTGCATCCCGCACCTCGGCATGCATGTCGACGTTGAAACTGTTGAGCCGATCCGGACGGTTGAGCGTGAGGCGGGCCACGCCATCCGTCAGGTCGAACAGAATGCATTGATAGGCCATGGTGCCTCGCTCGCTCACTTCTCGTCGTAGTTGAGCTCGATTTCGGGCGTTTGGGCGTGCGCCTGGCAGGCGAGGATGAATCCCTGCTCCAGCTCCCAGTCCTCGAGTGCGTAGTTTTCCTTGAGCTCGACTTTCCCGCGGACCAGCTTCGTGCGGCAGGTTGAGCACACGCCCGCGCGACACGAATACGGGAGATCGATGCCGGCGCGACCGGCGGCGTCCAGGATCGACTCGGTGCCGGTCTGCATGGAGAACGAACGGCGGCGGCCGTCCATCACGAACTCCACGCGCGTTTCGTTCGCCGCGGTTGGCGCACTCTCCTCGTTGGAGGCCGCCGAACCGACGTCGTTACGATGGATGCGCGCATCCTCGACACCAATCTTCTTCAGCGCACCGGTAACCGTATTCACGAGCTGCTGCGAGCCGCACACGTGGTACTCACGCACCTTCTGCGGATCGAACAGTTTCGCCGTGATGACCTGCACCTTCGCGCAATTCAGCTCCCCAGTGAGGAGCTCGGCTTCATCCGCCTCGCGATCCATCAGGAACGTCAGTGACAGCCGATCGAGGTGCCGATCCTTCAGCGCGAGCAGCGCCTCAATCGGTTCCGCGTGTTCCTCACTCTGCATCCCGCAGAATACGAGCACGCGATTACCGCGATCGTCAGCGAGAAGCCGCTTCACGATGTCCACCGCGGGCACGATGCCCGCATCCGCCGCGAAGGCGACGCATGTATTGCTCAGATGCATTTGAAGTAGTCGAAAGGTTCGAGGCAGGCCGTGCAGCGATAGTGCGCCTTGCACGGCGTAGAACCGAATTCACTGACGCGCTCCGTCGCGTGGCTCGCGCATCTTGGGCAGGCCACCACCGGCGAGCCACTGATCAGGCGCCGTGGCCGGTCGACAGACTCGGCCGGCGGAGCAATCCCGAACGCACGCAGCTTCTGCTTGCCCTGCTCCGTCAGCCAGTCGCTGGTCCAGGGAGGCGTGAGTACGTTATCGATCACCGCGTCTCCATACCCGGCAAGGTCGAGCGCCCGCCCGACGGAACCGCGAATCACTTCTGTCGCCGGGCAACCGGAGTACGTCGGAGTGATGCCGACATGAAGGCGCCCGTCATCGCGCCACTCGACGTGTCGCACGATCCCAAGGTCCACGATGCTCAGCACGGGAATCTCAGGATCGGGAACGGCTTCGAGCACGCGCCAGACTCGATCCTCGCGCGAGGTCATGACGGCTACCACGATGCACCCGGATACGCGCGATACAGGTACTGCATCTCCGCCAGCAGATAGCCGAGATGCTCCGTGTGCTCACCGCGCTTGCCGTGCCACGCGTACGGCACATCCGGCGGTCGCTTCAAGGTTGCTTCCGTCAATACCTCATCGATGCGCGCCGACCAGCGAGCCTGCAGGTCCCCAAGAACCGGCGCGACACCCGCGGCCGCCATTTCGCGATCCACTTCATCTTCAGCGAAGAACTCGCGCGTAAACCGCCAAAGCTCATCGAGTGCGGATTGCACGCGCCGATGACTCTCCTCTGTTCCGTCGCCCAGCCGCACGACCCAGCCCGCGCTGTAGCGGAAGTGATAGCGCGTTTCTTTCAGCGACTTCGCGGCCACAGCAGCCAGGTGATGGTCCGAGGACCGCTGCAGAGCCTCGTAGAGCTCGAGCTGGAAAGCGTCGATCAGCAACTGGCGCACGATCGTCCGCCCGAAATCGCCATTCGGTTGTTCGGCGAGCGCGAGATTCAGGAAGTCCGACTGATCGCGCGACATGGCGAGATCGTCTTCCGTGCGGCCTTTCGCTTCTAACTCGGCCGCGTATGTGAGCAGCAGCCGCGCCTGCCCGATCAGGTCCAGCGAGATGTTCGCGACTCCCAGGTCCTCTTCCAGCGCGGGTGAGTGGCCGACCCACTCGCCCAGCCGCTGCCCGAGCACCAGGCTGGTATCAGCGAGTCTCAATACATATCGCTGCCGGGCGTTCACAGGTTCTTCACCTCGTCCGGAATCGCATAGAACGTGGGATGCCGATAGACCTTGTCCCGCGCGGGCTCGAACAGCGCTTCGGCCTCGGATGGGTCCGATGCGCAGATGTCATTCGACTTCACTACCCAGATGCTCACGCCTTCCTGACGGCGCGTGTACACATCGCGCGCGTGCTCGATGGCCATGCGCGCGTCCGCCGCGTGCACGCTGCCGACGTGTTTGTGTTCCAGTCCCGACCGGGCGCGGACGAACACTTCGAACAAAGGCCATTCCTGCTCGCTCATCGGTTCAACCTCACGCTGCCTTTGACGTTCGTCGACGCTGCTTCACGGCGTGCGCGATCGCTGCATCACGCACCCAACGTCCTTCTTCGTAGGCCCGACGCCGCGCATCGAGCCGCTCGCGATTGCACGGGCCGTTGCCCTTCAGCACGTTCTGGAATTCGGACCAGTCGATGGCGCCGAAGGTGTAGTGCTGGGTCGCTTCGTCCCAGCGCAGGTCCGGATCGGGAATCTTCAGCCCGAGGAAGTCCGCCTGGGGCGCGGTGACATCGACGAAGTGCTGGCGCAGCTCGTCGTTCGAGAATCGCTTGATCTTCCAGCGCATGGACTGCGCCGTGTGCTTCGAGTCCGCATCGTTCGGCCCGAACATCATGAGGGACGGCCACCACCAGCGATTCAACGCATCCTGCGCCATGCGACGCTGCTCAGGCGTGCCGCGCGCAAGCGTCATCATGATTTCGAAGCCCTGTCGCTGATGGAAGCTCTCTTCGCGACAGATGCGCACCATCGCCCGCGCGTACGGGCCGTACGAGCAGCGACAGATGGGGATCTGATTCATGATCGCCGCGCCGTCGACCAGCCAGCCGATGGCGCCGACGTCTGCCCACGTCGGCGTTGGGTAGTTGAAGATGCTGGAGTACTTCGCCGTGCCGTTCAGGAGCTGCGCCATCATCTGATCGCGCGAGATGCCGAGCGTCTCGGCGGCGCTGTAAAGATACATGCCGTGCCCGCCCTCGTCCTGCACCTTGGCGATGAGCACGGCCTTGCGACGAAGCGACGGTGCGCGCGTGATCCAGTTGCCTTCGGGCAGCATGCCGACGATTTCGGAATGGGCGTGCTGGGAAATCTGGCGGATCAGGGTGTGCCGGTACGCTTCCGGCACCCAGTCCTTCGGTTCGATCTTGTCTTCGGCGTCCACACGCGCCTGAAAACGTGCTTCCAGACCGGAGGTATCCGAAGAAGCGACGTGGAGCGCGTCCTTCCCAAGCGAATCGAGGCCCTGCGTGTACACACACTTCTCCAGACTGGCAGCGTGCCGGTAATGTGACACAGAAATCGTGCGTCCACAAGTTTTTCTGTGTCACAATTCGGACCCATGGCCGACCGCCTTACTCAGGCTACGCATACGCTGGTCGCGAAGTTCCAGCGGCAGCGCCCGATGCGCAGCGGATCGCTGCTGGTCACGCTGCTGGGGGATTCAATCGTCCCCCGTGGCGGCGCTGTCACGCTCGGGAGCCTCATCCGTCTGGCTGAGCCGTTCGGAATCCCCGAACGTCTCGTGCGCACATCAGTGGGAAGGCTCGCCAACAACGGGTGGATTGCCTCACGACGCGCTGGGCGTCAGAGCGAGTATTTCGTCACCGAGCACGGGAAGAGTCGGTTCGCCGAAGCCACGCAGCGCATTTACGGCGAGGTCCCCTCTTCCTGGGACGGACATTGGACGCTCATCTTTCTCCCTCCCGGTCCGAGGGCGCGGAAGGAGACGTTGCGCGAAGAGATGGCGTGGCTCGGCTTCGGGCAGGTGAGCGCCGGCGTGCTCGCGCATCCGAGCCGGACGGTTGCGGATACGCGTGCGCAGTTGACGGCGCTGCATGTGGATGGGCGCGCAGTTGTCATGCGGGCGGCGAGTGAGGGCGACGGAGCCGATCAGAAGCTGCTGCAGGCGGGCTGGGATCTGGCGGAACTGGCGCGAAGCTATCAGCGATTCGTCGGGACGTTCGATCCGATCGGCTCGCTCCTCTCGGGCCGCGCCTCGCCGCCTCCGGACCTGGCCTTTCTGGTCCGCACGCTTCTGATTCACGAGTACCGCAAGATTCACCTGCGTGATCCCCTGCTACCTCACTCGTTGTTGCCGCCGGACTGGATTGGCATGAGGGCTTACGAGCTTTGTCGCGATCTCTATCGCAAGGTGTTTGCGGCGGCTGAGCAGCATGTTTCGGCCACGGCCGAGACGCTGGATGGGAAGCTGACCGCGCCCTCGCGCGACACTTTCAAGCGGTTCGGCGGACTCGCGCAAGGCTGAGCGGGCGCCGCTACACTGCGGTCCATGGCGACTTCGCAGCGCAAGTGGCAGTTCTGGATCGATCGTGGCGGCACATTCACGGACGTGGTGGCCCGACGGCCTGATGGCGCGCTGCTGACTCACAAGCTTCTTTCCGAGAACCCACACCGTTACACCGACGCGGCTTTGGCTGGAATTCGCGCCATCCTTGGGCTCGCGGGCGGTGAGGCGCTTCCTGTCGAGCAGATCGACGCCGTGAAGATGGGGACGACCGTCGCGACCAATGCGCTGCTCGAGCGCAAAGGCGATCGCACGTTGCTCGCTATTACGCGGGGATTCGGGGACGCGTTGCGCATTGGCGATCAGAAGCGGCCTCGTATTTTCGACCGTCGCATCGTGCTGCCGAGTCAGCTTTATGAGCAGGTGACTGAGGTCGACGAGCGCGTCACTGCGACGGGCCAGGTATTGCGTGCGCTGGATGAGGCGAAGGCGCGTGAGGTGCTTCAGCGGGTGTTCGATGCTGGGATTCGATCGGTCGCGATCGTGCTGATGCATGGGTATCGGTATCCCGGGCATGAGTCGCGCCTCGCTGTCATTGCGCGTGAGATCGGTTTTCTGCGCGTGTCGACCAGTCATGAGACGAGCCGGCTCATCAAGCTGGTTGGGCGCGGCGATACCACCGTTGTCGATGCGTACGTTGGGCCGATTCTGCGGCGCTATGTGGATTCGATTCGCGCGGCGCTGGGACCTGAGGTTCGACTCTCGTTCATGCAGTCGAACGGTGGGCTCGCGGCGGCGAATGCGTTTCAGGGGAAGGATGCGATTTTGTCCGGGCCTGCGGGCGGTATGGTCGGGATGGCGAAGGCCGCCACGGCTGCGGGGTTCGCGCGCGCGATTGGCTTTGACATGGGTGGCACGTCGACGGACGTGTCTCACTTCGCTGGCGCGTACGAGCGCACGTTCGAAAGTGTTGTGGCGGGCGTGCGGTTGCGTGCCCCGATGATGAACATTCATACCGTTGCTGCCGGTGGTGGGTCCATTTGCAGATTCGATGGGGCGCGGTTTCGGGTGGGGCCGGAGTCGGCGGGTGCGGATCCGGGGCCGGCGTGTTATCGGCGTGGTGGGCCGCTCACGGTGACGGATTGCAATGTGATGGTTGGGAAGTTGCAGCCGGCCTTCTTTCCGGCTGTTTTCGGGCCTGGTGGCGATCAGCCGCTCGATACGCGTGTCGTCGAGGAGAAGTTCGCCGCGCTCGCTGCTGAGGTTGAGCGGGCCACGGGCGTGCGCCATGAGGCGCGTGAGATTGCGAGCGGGTTTCTGGCCATTGCAGTCGACAACGTTGCGAATGCCATCAAGCAGATCTCGATTGCTCGGGGATATGACGTTACGGCGTACACGCTCGTGTGCTTCGGCGGAGCTGGCGGACAGCACGCTTGCCTGGTGGCTGATGCGCTCGGAATGACGCGTGTGTTGATTCATCCGCTAGCGGGGGTGTTGTCGGCGTTTGGGATTGGCTTGGCTGAGGAGCGATTGCTTCGCGAGCGGTCGGTTGAGGCCGAGTTGTCCGACGCGCTCGTGCCGTTGCTCGATGGTGGTTTCACTGAGCTGGAGCGCGAGGGCCGCACTGCCATGGAGTCGCAAGGCGTCTCGTCTGACGCGATTCGCGCCGAGCGGCGCGTGCACGTCAAGTACAAAGGCACCGACACAGCGATTGAGCTCGCCTACGCGAGCGTCGGTGAGCTGCGCGCGGCCTTCGACGCGGCCTACCGCCGGCGTTTCACCTTCACGATGCCCGAGACCCCGCTCGTCATCGAGTCACAGACCGTTGAGCTGATTGCCGAGCAAGATGTCAGCGACATAGCGAGCCATGATTCCGCGGCGATTGGCCGGAGCGTCCCACCTGAAGCCGCAGGCACGCGGCTGGGCGCCGAGCCGGGTGGGATTGGCGCGGCGGGTGGACGAGTTGGTCCGGCCGGCGAGTGGGTCGGTGCTGCGGGCCGGCGCGCAGAAGCGGCGGCAGTGCCAACCCAGGCCGCTGGCGTGCGCAGCGACGCCAGCATCGCGCCGCTGGTGGCGCGCGTTCGGGCGTTCATTGGTGGACGCGAGCGCGACACGCCGGTGTATGACCGGGCGGATCTGCGTCCGGAGCAGCGCATCGAGGGGCCGGCGATTCTGTTTGAGAGCACAGCGACTACGATCGTCGAGCCGGGTTGGGCGGCGAACAGCAACGCGCGAGGCGACCTGATACTCGAGCGCGTCGGGACCGCCACCGACAATGCGTCGATCCCGCCAGAAGCATCGCGCGGCGTTTCCGCGGAAACGCGCGGAGTGCGAAACGTTCTTGCAGAAGCATCATCGGCACCCGATCCGGTGCAGCTGGAAATTTTCAACAATCTGTTCATGGCGATTGCCGAGCAGATGGGGGTGGCGCTGCAGAGCACGGCGTACTCGGTGAACATCAAGGAGCGGCTGGACTTCTCGTGCGCGCTGTTCGACACGCAAGGCGCGCTCATCGCAAATGCGCCGCACATGCCGGTGCACTTGGGGTCAATGGGCGAAAGCGTTCGGTCGATCATCACTGCACGAGGCGACAAGCGAGATGGCCGCGGGCTCATGCGCGGAGACGTGTACGCACTCAACAACCCGTACAACGGCGGCACGCATCTACCCGACGTCACAGTCGTGATGCCGGTATTCGACGAGCATGACGACTCGATTCTTTTCTATGTGGCGGCAAGAGGTCATCACGCAGACATCGGCGGAATGACGCCAGGGTCGATGCCGCCCGACAGCACGACGCTCGCCGAGGAAGGCGTCCTCATCGACAACTTCCTGCTCGTTGAGGCGGGCACGTTCCGGGACAGGGCATTCCGGCAACTGCTGTCCTCAGGCCCCTCCCCTGCTCGCAACGTCGAGCAGAACGTTGGCGACATCAAGGCGCAGGTCGCCGCGTGCGCGCGCGGTGCGCAGGAGTTGCAGCGAATCGTTCGTGAGTATGGGCGTGATGTGGTGCTGGCTTACATGCACCACGTGCGTAACAACGCAGCTGAGTCTGTGCGGCGCGTGCTGGGCCGACTCAAGAGCGGCGCGTTTCAGTGCCAATCAGATGATGGATCAACCATCGCGGTGAAGATCGATGTCGATGCGAAGGCCCGCCGCGCGCGCATCGATTTCACCGGCACGAGTCCGCAGCAGCCCACGAACTTCAATGCGCCCTCCTCCATCACGCGCGCGGCTGTGCTGTATGTCGTGCGCACGCTGGTTGACGATGAGATTCCGATGAATGAGGGATGTCTGGAGCCGATCGAGCTCGTTGTCCCGACAGGTTCGATGTTGTCGCCTGTTGCGCCTGGCGCTGTTGTCGCAGGCAATGTGGAGACGAGTCAGGTGGTGACGGATGCGTTGTATGGGGCCACCGGCCAGCTTGCTGCTGCCCAGGGCACCATGAACAACTTCACCTTTGGCAACGAGAAGTACCAGTACTACGAGACCGTTGCTGGCGGGTCAGGCGCGGGCCCTGGATTCGATGGGACTGATGCTGTTCAGACTCACATGACGAACAGCAGGCTTACCGACCCTGAAGTGCTGGAGTGGCGATTCCCGGTGCTGGTTGAAACCTTCGCGATCAGGCGTGGCTCCGGTGGGCGAGGCCAGTTCCGCGGCGGCGACGGAGTCATCCGCCGAATTCGTTTCCTCGAGGAAATGACTGCATCGATTCTGTCGAATCGCAGACGGGTTCCTCCATTCGGCTTGCAAGGCGGTGGCAACGGGGCAGTAGGCCGCAACTACGTCGAGCGCTCCAATGGCACCACCGTCGAGCTAGCTGCCAAGGGCAGCATCTTAATGACGCCCGGCGATGCGTTCGTTATCGAGACGCCCGGTGGCGGGGCGTACGGACCAGCAACGAAGTAGCTCTTATGCCGAGGCCGCAATCCCACCATCAACGTGCAACACCGTGCCGTTGATAAACGACGCTTCCTTGCTCAACAGAAACGCAATGGCCTGCGAGTTGTCCTCCTCACGCCCAAGCCGCCGCAACGGAATCGTGCGAGCCCGCCGCTCGTACTCAGCCCGATCGTTCAACTGAACAGCCCCAGGCGTCGGCACCGACCCCGGCGCCACAGCATTCACCCGAACATTCCGCGGCCCCAGCTCCGCAGCCAGCGTGTGAGTAATCGCGACAATCGCCCCTTTGATCGAGCTGTAAATCGCAGTGGTCGGATAACCCTTGTACGCAACGGGTGAAGCCATGTTGACGACCGCGCCACCCCGCTCGGCATCGTAGTGCGCAAGCAAAACCTGCGTCCCCCACACCACTGCCCCCAACCCAATCTTCACCATCTTCTCGAACGTCTCCTCGGAAACGTCGTCGATCTTCTCGTACTTCAACAGCGCCGCATTGTTGACCACCGCATCGATGCGCCCGCCCACGTTCGCAAACGAGTCGCCAATCTGCAGATAGGTCGCGCGGTTCCCCAAATCCCCAGGGTACGAATGAGCCTGCCCACCCGCCTCACGCACGAGCCGCGCAGTCTCCTCACAGGACGCGCCATCAACGTCATTCACGCCAACGACAGCGCCGCACGAAGCAAGATGCTGCGCCACAGATCGCCCGAGCCCACGCCCGGCGCCAGAAATCAGAACGTACTGCGACGACAGATCCGGATGCATGCGCCCTCACCCCATCCCGAACAGCTTGGCAACGTAATGACTGTCCATGTACTCGCGAATCGCAAACACCTTGCCATCGCGAATCTCGATCGCCCACGCATAACGATTATCGTAAGTGCGCCCGTCCGCGAGCTTCCCCAGCCCACGCGATTCGCACATCACGAGCGGCCCCTTCGACACGATCGAGTGCACCGTCGTCTTCGGATCCCCGGGTGCGAACATCCCGCGCACCGGCGCCAGGAAATCGTCGATCACACCTTTGTGGCCGCTGTACGTGCCAGCCCCCGGAATGTCCTTCACCTGCGGAATCCACGTGACCTCAGCGTGCAGCAGCGGCCGCAACCGTTCGAGGTCCCCCGTGCTGAGCACCTCGAAAAACTGCAGGGCGAGGCGTTCGTTCTCGTTGTCGGCTCGTACCATTTCCGATCTCCGGTCGACGCAAGTGCAGGCGGGCTACTCTAGCGCGTCCTCCCGGCAACCGACTTGGTCAAGAGCGAAGTCCACGCCACTGGCCGTCACGCGAACGGCGCTCTTCCGATACTCTTGGCCCCCCGAAACCCCCGCGGCGCGAGGTGCTAGGCTGCGCCGCGCGACAAAGCGCAACGGGTAGAAAGCGGAGCAGATTCATATGGCAAGCGCCGACATCGTCGTCATCGGATCCGGCCACAACGGGCTCGTCGCGGCCGCATACCTGGCGGCCGCAGGCAAACGCGTCCAGGTTTTGGAGCGCAATGCGTGGTTCGGCGGCGGCGTGGTGACTCGCGAGCTCACCGTCCCCGGATTCCGCCACGACCAGCACTCGATGGCGCACATCTTCATCCACGCGAACCCGCTGCTCGCGAACGACGACCTGGGCCTGAAGAGCAAGTACGGCCTGCGCTACACCTTCCCCGAGTTGCCGATGATGTCCGTGTTCGAGGATGGCACGACGCTCGGGCTCTATCGCGATCGTGAACGCACGTGCGCCGACATCGCGAAGTTCTCGAAGAAAGATGCGGAGAGCTTCCGACGGCTCGCCGATCAGGCCGCCGCATGGCTCCCGATGATCGCGTCCACACTCTTCAGCCCGCCGATGCCGCAAGGCGCGTCCGCCGCGATGATGGACCAGAGCCGCGAAGGCCGTGAGATCTGGCGCATCATGCAGATGAGCACGCACGACCTGCTGTGCCAGTACTTCGAGCACGAAAAGGTCCGCATGCACTTCGCGCGCGTCGCCGGCGAAAACCTGGTTGCTCCCGATGAAAAGGCAACCGGCATCGGCACATTCGTGTTCGTCGGTTTCCTCGAAGCCTACGGCATCGGCGTGCCGATCGGCGGCAGCGGCAAACTCACGGACGCGCTCATCGCGTGCATCAAGGACCGCGGCGGCGAAGTGCTCTCGGGCGTGGACGTCGAGCGCGTCATCGTCAAGCAAGGTCGCGCACAGGGCGCTCGTACGAAGGACGGCCGCGACTTCATGGCGAAGGACGCAGTCATCGGCGCCATCCATCCGCACGTCCTGGGCCGCATGGTCGAAGGCCTCGACCCCGCGATCGTGCGCGACGCCGAAGCGACGGAAATCTCGCCGGTGGCCTGTATCACCATCCATGCCGCGCTCAACGGCCCCCTGAAGTTCAAGGCGGGCGACCACGTCCGTGCGGTGATGATCGAGCTGCTCCCAAATAAATACGAGCAGCTCCGCCGTTCATTTGACGACATGCGCTACGGCGGCTTCTCCAGCTACCCGCTCGTCGGCCTCGGTTCGCTCACCATGTTCGACCCCTCGCGCGTGCCGCCCGGCAAGGGAACGATGCACGCCTGGGACTATGTGCCCTACACTCGCGCCGACGGCCGCTCCTGGGACGAGACCAAGCGCGACTACACCGAGCACATGATCCGGCACATGGGGAAATTCATCGATGGCCTGCCCGGCAACATCATCCAGTATCACAGCGACAGCCCGGCGGACATGGAGCGCACCTCGCCGAGCTTCGTGCACGGCGACCTGCACGGCATCGCCACCTCGAGCTACCAGCTCGGCGCGCACCGCCCGACTCCCGAGCTCGGCCAGATGACGGTGCCCGGTGTCGAGCGCCTCTATCTCGTCGGCCCGTTCCAGCATCCGGGCGGCGGCGTGTTCGGCGCCGGACGCGCGGCTGCGATGAAGGCTTCCGAAGATCTGGGACTACCCTTCAAATGAAACTGTACGGACCCGATAACAAAGAACTGATGACGGTGACCGCGATCCAGCGCGAAGGGAACGAGCTGGTGGTGAAAGGAAAGATCTTCGGCACCATGCCCATGACGGCAAAGCTGCGTCCCGCGGAAGCACGCCGCGCGCTGAAGCTGCTCGGCCTGAAGAACGCATTCTTCGCGTTCACGATGCTCTTTCGCGGCTGAGAACACGTCAGCGACGGGCTCATGCTCTCGACCACCGACATCGTCATCCGCCTGCTGACGGCATTGGCGTGTGGCGCGGTCATCGGCTTGAACCGTGACATTCGCGGCAAACCCGCAGGCTTCCGCACATTCGGGCTGGTGGGGCTCGGCTCCGCGCTGGTGGTCATCGTGATGCATGACACGCCCGACACCGGCGCGGACGCGCTCAGCCGCGTGATCCAGGGCGTGCTCACCGGCATTGGATTTCTCGGCGCGGGCGTCATCCTGCACCGGCAGCAACCCGCGAAAATCGCCGGTCTCACCACCGCTGCGGCCGTGTGGCTCACGGCCGGGCTTGGAATGGCTGCGGGCGCGGGGCAGCTCACGCTTGTCTGGATTGCGCTGGTGCTGGCGTTACTCGTGCTGTTGCTTGGGCGGCCCTGCGAGCGTCTGGTCGAGCGCCTCTTCAAGCGCACACGCCGAAAATCCACGCGCCCGGGCGATCCGCCAGCGTCCTGATCCGCCGCGGGCACAGCGAATGCTTTGCATTGAGCACTCGCTGAGCCGACGCGGAGACAGGCCATGCATCAAGCTCTCATCCAGCGCAGCCGATCGCTGCTGCCCCTCTCCATCTTCACCCTCGCCTGCATGCTGAGCGGCTGCGATCGGAATCTCGGGGATGCGCAGGCCGCGGCACCGGCCGCCCCGCAGCAGGCATCGACCACTGCTGCGCCCGACTCATCGGGCCGCGGGCTTCCGGATTTCCGCTGGCTCGTAAAGAAGTACGGTGGCGCTGTGGTCAACGTGAATGTGGTGGGCCAGCAAGTGGCCAGCGACGGGCCACCGCAGCTCGAGGAGGACAGTCCGCTCTCCGAGTTCTTCCGCCGTTTCGGCATTCCAGGACCCGGCAGCGGACCGGATGCGCCCGATGGCAACAGTGGTCCGCCACTGCGCGGGCTAGGCTCGGGCTTCATCGTGAGCGCGGATGGCTATGTGATCACCAACGCTCATGTCGTCTCGCGTGCCGCGAACGTCACCGTGAAGCTGCCGGACCGGCGCGAGTTCCCCGCGAAGGTCATCGGCGTGGACGAGCGCAGCGATGTCGCCGTTCTGAAGATCGATGGGCGGAATCTTCCTACCGTACAGCTCGGCGATCCTTCGCGCCTCGAACCGGGCGAATGGGTCGCCGCCATCGGCGCGCCGTTCGGTTTCGAGAACAGCGTGACGGCAGGCATCGTGAGCGCCACTTCGCGTGCGCTCAGTCCACAGAGCAGTGTCGTGCCGTTCATTCAGACAGACGTTGCAGTGAATCCCGGCAATTCCGGCGGGCCGCTGTTCAATCTGCGCGGCGAAGTCATCGGGGTGAACTCGCAGATCTACAGCCAGACCGGTGGCTACCAGGGCATCTCCTTCGCCATCCCGATCGACGTGGCGATGAACGTGGAGCGACAGCTCGTGCAGACGGGCCGCGTCACCCGCGGCCGCATCGGTGTTGCGATCCAGGACGTGAACGCGCAACTCGCGCAGTCCTTCAAGCTGGATCGTCCGCGCGGCGCGCTCATCAGCGCCGTGGAGCCCAACGGCCCTGCGGCCAAAGCCGGCTTGCGCTCAGGCGACGTCATCCTCGCCGTCAACGGCAGGCCGATTGCGACGTCGGGCGAGGCTCCGAGTCTCATCGCGAACATCAAGCCCGGCACCAGCGCTGAATTGCAGGTCTGGCGCAATGGGCGCGAAGAGAAGGTACAGGTGCGCGTCGACGAGCTGAAAGACCAGCCCGAAGAGCCAGCGACCGGCAGCGCCAGTCCTGGCCGCGGGGAGCGCGACGCGCGTCTGGGGCTGGCCGTGCGACCGCTGTCGCCGGATGAACAGCGCCAGACACAAACGCAGGGTGGCGTGGTGGTGGAGCAGGCGTCGGGCCCGGCAGCGGATGCGGGAATCGAGCCGGGCGACCTGGTGCTCGCCGTGGGCGACATGCCTGTGCGCTCCGTGGACGACCTGCGTAAAGCCACACAGAGCGCGAAGGACAGTGTGGCGCTCCTCGTCCAGCGCGGGAACGCGCAACTTTACGTCCCGGTGCGCATTCGCTAACTGTTCCGCAAAAAACGCCAGGCCGCCGAAGGACGCGGCGGCCTCATGGTATTGTCCTCAGTCACGAGGGGACCCGAATAAAGAAAGCGGACAGGAGCGCATGGTCGCCAAAATCATCGACGGCAAGAAAGTCGCAGCCAGTATTCGTCAGGAATGCAGAGTCCGGGTGGAGTCCCTCCGCCGCAAGACCGGGATCATCCCGGGGCTCGCGGTCGTGCTCGTTGGCGAGAATGCCGCCTCGGCACTTTATGTCGCAAACAAAGTACGGGCGTGCGGCGAGGTTGGAATCCAGTCGTCCCGCAAGGAGCTGCCCGCGGCTATCGAGACGGACGCGCTCGTCGGCACCATCGAGGAGCTCGGACGCGACCCGTCGGTGCACGGCATCCTCGTGCAGCTTCCCCTGCCGCCGCACATCGACATGCGGCGCGTGTTGAGTGCGATTCCCGCGGAGAAGGACGTCGACGGGTTCCATCTTTACAACGTGGGTGGGCTCGTTGTCGGGAACACGGTGTTTCCGCCATGTACGCCGTATGGCGTTTGTCGGCTGCTTGAATACGAAGACATTCAGGTCGAATCGCGCAACGTGGTGGTGGTTGGCGCGAGCAACATTGTCGGCAAGCCGATGGCGCTGATGCTCATGCAACGTGAGGCGACGGTGAGCATCTGTCACGCCAAGACGCGGGACTTGGCGCAGTTCACCATTCTTGCGGACATTCTGGTCGTTGCGGCCGGCAAGCCGAATCTCATCCTGGCCCAGATGGTGAAGACCGGCGCGGTGGTCATTGACGTGGGCATCAACCGACTGCCGAACGGCAAGCTCGTTGGGGATGTGGATTTCGAGGGGGTTCGACAGAAGGCGTCGTACATTACGCCGGTGCCTGGCGGTGTTGGGCCGATGACGGTGACGATGTTGCTTGTTAATACGATTACGTCAGCGGAACGGGCGGCCGGATATGACATGCAGCCAGCAGAGGGAGATGAGGCCTGACCAGCGAAAGTAGATAGCGCTGCGTCAAGCTCGCGGGAGTCGATGCGCGGCGTGCGCGCATTTGAGGGTGGCTCCACCACCCTCGCCGGGATTGGAGGGGGCGCGATGAAGGGCTTGCTTGTATTAGTTGTGGGGGTGCTGGCGTTGAGCAGCGTGCCGGCGCGCGCGGCTTGCGATCCGGTGGGGGGTGCGCAGTTCATTTGCGGCATCGATGCGCCTGAGGATTTGATTCGCTTACCGCAAACGCAGTGGGTGCTGGTGAGCGCGATGGCGGAAGGCAAATCGCACATCTACGCCGTTGACTCGAAAACCCATGCTCCGGTGAGCCTCTACCCGATCGAAGGCGCCCGCGAGGTACAGGACAAGAAAACGTACGCCGCCTGCCCCGGCCCGCTGCCGAAGGGCACCTTCGGCGCGCACGGCATCGATCTCCAGCCCAAAGGCCCCGGCAAGCACAAGCTCTACGCCGTGAACCACTCCGGCCGTGAATCCATCGAAGTGTTCGATCTCGATGCGACGGGCAAGACCCCATCGGTCACCTGGATCGGCTGCGTCGTCTATCCCGATGGCGCATCGGGCAACAGCGTCGTCGGCCTGCCCGACGGCGGCTTCATCACGTCGAACTTCAAGGATCCGAAGGACGCCAACGCCTTCCAGAAGATGTCGGAAGGCAAGATCACCGGCAACGTCCTCGAATGGCATCCCGGCTCAGGCTGGAAGCCGCTGCCCGGCAGCGACATGTCAGGCGCGAACGGCGTCGCGCTCTCGAACGATGGCAAGTGGCTCTACGTCGCCGGCTGGCCCGGCAAGAACGTCACTCGCTTCGAACGCACCGGCGATAGCTGGACGAAGCGCGACTCCACTCCCACAGGCATTCTCACGGACAACCTGCGCTGGATGGCCGACGGCTCGCTCCTCGCTGCAGGCCAGGACGCGAACATGCCCGCGGTCTTCCAGTGTCGCCCACCCTGCTACGTCGCCTCAGCTGCCGTGAAGATCGATCCGAAAACGATGAAGACGACGCGCCTCGTCAATTACGCAGGCAACGAGAGCTTCCAGGGTTCGACCACCGTGATCGACGTGGGCAACGAGTTCTGGGTCGGCAGCTTCCGCGGCGACCGTATCGCGCGCTTGCCCGCGAAGTGAATTAAGCGCTCGCCCTCACGAGACGCAGATGCGTGATCTCAGAGGGCGAGCCGAATCGCTTCGGCGGTCCCCAGTACCCCGTGCCCCGGCTGATGTAGACCCAAAGGTCGTTCAGCCGATGCAGCCCTGCAGTGAAGGGTTGCTGAAGCCGCACGAAGAACATCCACGGCCAGAACTGTCCGCCATGGGTGTGCCCCGAGAGTTGCAGATCGAAGCCTGCTGCAGCGGCCGCCGGCGCTGAGCGCGGCTGATGCGCAAGGAGAATCCTGGCACCCGCATCCGCGGGCGCATCCCGAAGCGCTGCCTCCGGATCGCTCTTCTGCCGCGGATTGAAATGATGCGCGCTGAAGTCCGCAACGCCGGCCACGACGAGGCGCTCGCCTTCATGCGTCAGAACGACGTGCTCGTTCATCAGCACACGCAGACCCAGCCGCTGGAGCTCCGCAGTCCACGCAGGCTCGCCCGAGTAGTACTCGTGATTGCCAGTGACGAAATACGCGCCATGACGAGCGGTCAGCCGCGCAAGCGGCGCGGTGTGACCGGCAAGGTCGCGCACCGAGCCATCCACCAGATCGCCAGTCACCGCGATCATGTCGGCCTGAAGCGCATTCACTGCATCGACGATCGCATCGACGTACGGCCGCTTGATCGTCGGCCCGACGTGGATGTCGGTGATCTGAGCGATGGTGAACCCGTGGAGCGCATCCGGCAGATCGCGGATCGGAATGTCCACCCGCACGATTCCGGCACGCCGCCGCGCATTCACAAAACCGATCAGCGTCGCAAGAACCGTGAGCGTCACGACGAGGATCGCGGAACCGGTGAGCACGCCGGGCACGCTTGAGGCCGAAACCAGCAGCACCGTAGGCGCAAGCGCGACATCACGCAGCAGCGTGAAGACGAACAGGGATGAAAAGAACCCCGCCAAGAAGAGCCCGGTTCCCGCCACGCGATCCGCCCACACGCGCGACCTGAACGACCGCGCGGAAAAGCTCAGCGGAATCGACAAGAACGTGGCCGTGAGCCACAACGCGCCGGCCAGGCGACCGGCCGTACCGATCGGAAGTGCCGGCAATAAGCGACACCCGACGTAGATATGCACCAAAGTGAGGATGCCGAGCAGGGTCAGAAAGCGGCGTGACATGCAGACTTTTCGCAAGGTGAAAGCACGGACATCGGGACGCCCGCAAAGCTTTCAAGGGCACCGCCCGGAATCCGTGACGCGCGCAATTATGCGCACGGAATCGCCATGGTCTAATCCATCGATCGAGGGAGGTGTGCGCCTTGAAGATCGCAATTCTGTTCGGCGGTACGAGTGAAGAGCGCGACGTCTCGATAGCCAGCGCGGCACAGATCGTGCCGGCCTTGAGGGCACTGGGCCACGACGTGTTCGCCGTCGACACCGCCACCGGCCGATTGCCCCCGGCAGACGAGCGCAAGCTCCTGACGAGCAAGGTCGCCCCGCAACCGCCCTCCTCCGGCGACATGGCAAACGTCCGCGGCCGCGCCGTCGCGCTTTCTCCTGCCGCATTCGACATCCGCGAAGTCGATGTCGTATTCCTGGCCTTGCACGGCGGCTCGGGCGAAGACGGACGCATCCAGTCCATGCTCGATCTCGCCGGCGTCGCCTACACCGGCAGCAATCACATCGCCAGCGCCGCGGCGATGGACAAGGACCTCTCGAAACGACTGTTCCGCTCCGTCGATGTGCCGACAGCAGACTGGCTCATGGCACCGACGACCGTCGACGCAGTGACAGCGAGCCTCGGCTGGCCCGTCGTCGTGAAACCGAACCGGCAAGGCTCAACGGTCGGCCTGAGTGTCGTGCGCGCGCCCGCCGCGCTCGCTGGCGCGATCGACACCGCGCTCCGCTACGACAGCGAGGTGATGGTCGAAAAATTCATTCCCGGCCGTGAATTCACGGTCGGCATCCTGGAGGGCAAGGCGCTGCCGGTCGGCGAGATCATCGTGCCCAACGAGATCTTCGACTACCAGGCGAAGTACCAGGCCGGCGGCGCGCGTGAAGTGTTCCCCGCAGACATTCCGGAAAGCGAAGCGCGCACGATGCAGGCTTACGCGGTCCGCGTACATCAGGTGCTGAAAATGGGCGCCTATAGTCGCGTGGACTTCCGCCGGGACGCAGCCGGCAACGCGTGGTGCCTGGAAGCCAACTCGCTCCCCGGCATGACGGCCACGAGCCTGCTACCACAAGCGGCGAAGGCCGCCGGTATCGATTTTCCTGAGCTGCTCGAGCGCATCTGCAAAGGTGCAATCAAGCCGCGTTGAGCCGAACCGGGCTCGCTGCTCCGCGCGGCGCAGGTGCCATGCAGGCTGCCGGCTAGCGCGGGCCGAATCGGGTCGCGGCCCGCGCGCGGGCGCGCGCCGCTTCGATCTCACGGTCGCGTGGCTCGGCCGTCGCGACGAGCGAGCCGATCAGCCGGCTCGCGGCCGCACTCACCTCGTCGATGGCGCCGTTGAAAGCCGCCTCGTTAGCCTTCGATGGACTGTTGAAGCCACTGAGCTTGCGCACGAACTGTAGCGACGCCGCGCGAATCTCTTCCTCCGTCGCGGGCGGCTCAAAGTTGAATAGCGTCTTGATGTTCCGACACATGATCACTCCACGATAAAAGAACGCCGGCTCAACCGCCCGTGCGCACCAGCCGCGCGGCAACGCGTAGCAATCGATCCGGATCGACCGGCTTGGCGAGGTGCTCGTTGAACCCTGCCTCGAGCGCGTGGCGGCGATCTTCCGCCCGCGCGAATGCCGTCAGGGCCAGCGCCGGGATATCCGCCGCGCCATTCTCGGTTCGCGTCCGCACGAACTTCAGCAACGAGTACCCGTCCTCCACCGGCAGCCCGACGTCGCTGATGATGAGGTCCGGCAACTCGATTCCAAAAGCTTCGCGAGCGGCAGCAACCGAATCCACCGTCCTGACGCGCGCGCCGCATGTCTCTAGAAGACGCTTCACCGTGTCGCGCGCCGACACTTCGTCTTCGACGAGCAGGACGTGGATGCCCGTCAGGTCCTCATCGGGCGCGGGGGGGGGGCGCTCACCCTCTTCCTCTCCAGAAGCCGCATCCCGCGCAGGCAGGGGCAGGCTCACGACGAAGGTCGCACCATGCCCTTCGCCGTCGCTGCTGACCGAAATGCTGCCTCCATGCAGCTCCACGAGTTGCCGCGCAATCGACAGCCCAAGGCCCAGGCCGCTGTGCGAGCGCGTGGTGCCGACTTCTGCCTGCCTGAAGCGATCGAACACATGGGGCAGAAATTCCGCGCGGATCCCGATGCCGGAATCGATGACCTTGATTTCGACGATCTTTCCTTCACGGCGTGCGGTCAGCCGCACGGTGCCATTGGAGGGGGTGAACTTCACGGCGTTGCTCAGGAGATTCCAGACCACCTGCTGAATGCGGTCGGGGTCGGCGCGCACGATGCCGATGTCCGCACTGATCTGCGCCGTGACACGCACGCCACGACTGATACTTACCGGGCGAATCGCTTCCACAGCGCCCTCGATCGCCTCGGCCAGACGCGTGTCACGCAGCGCGAGGCGCAGCTTTCCGGAAGCAATGCGCGAGACATCCAGCAGATCGTCGACGAGCTGCTGCTGGGCGACGGCCGCACGCTCGATCATGCGAATGCCCTCGGCACGATCGTTCTCCGGCAGCTTGTCCGATTCGAGCATGCGGGCCCAGAGCCGGATCGTATTGAGCGGCGTGCGCAGCTCGTGGCTCACCGTCGAGATGAACTCGTCCTTGGCCTTGTTGGCATCCATGGCTCGCGCCTGCGCTTCCTCGGCAGCGACGGTGGCGGCATAGAGCTGATCCTCGGCGAGCTTGTGCTCGGTGGCATCGCGCATGAACTTGACGAAGCCCTGCAGCTCGCCCGATGGGCCCAGCACGCTCGACATCACGCCGCTCGCCCAGAAGAGTGAGCCGTCCTTGCGCACGTGCCAGCGCTCATCCGCCGCGCGACCGGTCGAGGCGGCTTTGCGGATCTCGCGCTCCGGCACACCCATCGCACGGTCGTCCGGCGTGAACAGAATCGCTGCGGACTGGTCGATGATGTCCTTCTCGGTCCAGCCGAGCATGCGCTCCGCGCCCTTGTTCCAGATGGTGATACGGCCATCGGGGCTTACGAAGAAGCTGCAGACATCGCCGGCACTTTCCACCAGAACGCGGAAGCGCTCGGCCAGGTCCCGGAGATTCCGCTCCGTGGCCTTGCGCTGGGTGATGTCGGTGAACGTACCGACGACTGCAACGGTTTCGCCGCTCGCCGTGCGAACCGGCGCCGAGCTCAGCGAGAGGATCAATGCCTCGCCCGCCGGACTGATGATTTCGATCTCCTCGTCCGTCACGATCTCGGCGGTCGTGAGCGAACGCATGAGCGGCCATTCTTCGGCGCGATATGCGTTGCCGCCGGGTCGCATGCCCTGCATCCGCGGGACGGGCCCGGGCTTGTCGCGCAATATCGGGTGTGGAACGCCGTGACCGAACATCGTTGCCGCCCGCTGATTCGCGAACAGCAGCCGTCCGCTTGGCGCTTCAAGAATGAGCACCGCGGTGGGCATCTGGTCCACCACGGCCTGCACCCGGTCGTGGGCCGCAAGGATCTCCTGTTCTGCCTGTTTGCGCGCACCTATGTCCACGAAGGTGATCACCACACCTTCGATGTGGTTCTCCGTAGTGCGGTACGCCAGCGTGCGCCTCAGGTACCACCGGCCACTGTGGCTGCGAATTTCGCGCTCTATGGGAATCAGTCTGTGCAGCACCTGGCGAGCGTCGGGGAGCAGATTCTCGTCAGTGAACTTCTGGGCAAGGTCGGTGACCGGCCGCCCGACGTCGGACTCGATGAGATCGAACAGATCGTTCACGGCCGGCGTAAAACGGCGCACGCGGAATTCCGCGTCCAGGAATACCACTGCGATATCCGTGCTGCTCAGGAGGTTCGCGAGGTCGTTGGTCGTCGCCTCGAGCTGCGCGATCTTGGTCTGGAGCTGATTGTTGACGGTGATGAGCTCTTCGTTCACCGACTGCAGCTCTTCCTTCCCGGTCTCGAGCTCCTCGTTCGAGCTCTGCAGCTCCTCGTTGATCGAGATCGTCTCCTCGTTGGAGGCCTTGAGCTCTTCGCTGGTCGCCTCGAACGCCTCGATCGTGTTCTGCAGCTCGCGGCGCAGCGTCTGTATCTCGGAGTCAGCCGATAGATCCTGCCCCCCCTCTTCGCCATGCAGGCGCGTGGCCGGATTTGCGGGCGACGGCAGTGCCGTCGGGTCGATGATCTGGCCGGCCACCACGACCAGGAAGCTCACCATGAAATATTCCGGCGTCTTGCCGCCAATCACAGGTTCCGCGGTGATTTCCACCGTGCGCGGCGCTGAAGACCCGTTTCCGATTTCCGCCCGGCTGGTGGCCGCGCGATTGTCACGCGTGGCGGTACGAAGTGCGTTGCGCACGGGAAAGCGCAGTGCGGGGCGCAGAAGCTGCAGGAGGTCGCGCGTAGGCTCGCCTGCGGGATGCGCCAGATATGGGTCGGTCGCGCCATGGAAGTACACGATCTGATCGGCCCGATCGACCACGACTGTCGGTGGCCCGTACCGCTCGAGGAGTGAGCGCTGGATCAGGAGCGTGGCCGAAGGCCGGATCCCCGCCGGGTGCGGTGCTTCGATTCCGCGAATCAGGTCTTCGGGAACCGGCGCCAAAAAGTTCGGGATTTCCTGAAAGCGATGGTGGCCCACGCCCACGCGGCGATAGATGCGCCACCGCTTGCTCACGACCTCGAAGAGATGTTCGGAGGCGCCGTAGGTTTCGGTGGTTCCCAGAAACAGGTAACCGCCCTCGCGGAGCGAGAAATGCAGCAGCGTGATCACGCGCCGCTGCGTTTCGGGCTCGAGATAGATCAGCAGATTCCGGCACGTCGCGAGATCCACGCGCGAGAAAGGCGGATCGCGCAACACGTCCTGCGGCGCGAACACCACCATGTCGCGGATCTCTTTCTTCACGCGATAGGTGTGTTCGTCCTTGTCGAAGTACCGGTCGAGGCGCTCGGGAGAGATATCTCCCTCGATGCCGCCCGGGTACACGCCCGCGCGCGCGAAGGCCAGCGATTTGTCCGCGGTGTCCGTGGCGAAGATCTTGACCTCGGGTCGCTCCACGTTCTGGGCGCGGATCTCATCCGCAATGAGCATCGCGAGCGTGTATGCCTCCTCGCCGCTCGCGCAAGCCGTCACCCACGCCCGGATCGGCTCTGCGTTCTCGCGCCCGGCCACGAGTGGCCCGATCACCGTAGTGCGTAGTGCCTCCCACGCTTCGGGGTCACGGAAAAAACCCGTGACGTTGATCATGAGGTCGTTCGCGAGCGCGATGACCTCTTCGTGCCTGTCGCGCAGCACAGCGGCGTACTCGGTGAGCTTCGTGACTGCGCTCAGACCCATCCGGCGCTGAATCCGGCGCAACAGCGTGGGTTTGCGATAGCCGCTGAAGTCGTGACGCGTACGCGTGCGCAGGATGGCCAGCACTTCGCGCAGATGTGCGCGGTCCCGCTGCAGGGCTTCCTCGGCGTCGCGCGCATCGGGCTCCACGCCTACGTACGGATGATTGACGAATCGTTGCAGGATGCGGGGAATTTCACTCGGATCGAGCACCTGATCCGCATAGCCCGCCTGGATGAGGCTGCGCGGCATGCCCGGAAACGCCGCGCTCTCCGGGTTCTGCGCGATGCAGATGCCTCCAGCCGCCTTGATGGCCTGAGCTCCAGCCGTGCCGTTCGTGCCGGTGCCGGACAGGATGACTGCAATGGCCTTTTCCTTCTGCTCAGCGGCCAGTGAGCGAAAGAAATCGTCGACCGGCCGCCTGTGGCCGCGCTTCTCCACCGGCGCACCGAGGTGCAGGCAACCGTCGGCAATGGTCAGCGTGTAGCCGGGAGCGATGACATACACGCAGTTCGGCTTGACCGGCATCCCGTCATCGATCTGATGCACGGGCATGCTCGTGTGCCGCGCCAGGATCTCGGCCATCAGGCTCTGGTGCTCGGGCGAGAGATGCTGGACGACGATGAACGCCATCCCGCTGTCGGGACTCGTGCCATCGAAAAAAGCTTCCAGTGCTTCGATACCGCCGGCCGAGGCGCCGATACCGACCACTGGAAAGGGCAGCACAGCGCGTTCGGCGAAGCCGACCGGCGCCACCGTGCCTGGCGGTTCTCCAGCGTGCGGGCCGTCATCCTGCCGTTCATCCATCTGGTTTGAACCTTGTTCTAGGCCATATGGCGCGAACGCGTCCGAGCGTATAAGCATACTCGCGCGCATCTTCGCGCGGCAGGCCGTAGTGGCGGCGTGCTGGAACCCGCCGCAAGATATCTGCAATGAACACGTGGCCACGTGGCACTACCGAGCTGGCGGAGCGGATACGCAACCACGATTGGGGCGCTACGACGTTGGGCCCGATCGCGAAGTGGCCTGCAGGCCTGCGTAGTGTGGTCACTTTACTGCTGGACTCGCCGGAACCGATGTGCCTGCTCTGGGGAGCAGATGCCGTTCATCTGTACAACGATGCTTTCGTGCCGCTCTTGGGCAAGCGTCACCCTCGCGCCCTGGGGGAGAGGTACTCAAAGATCTGGCCCGAGGTGGCGCCGCTGCGCGATCGCCGCTTTGAAAGCGTCCGCCGGAGCGGCGAACCGGCGGCGCTGCGCGACTACTCGTTCCTCATCAACGAGGACGGAGTGGTCCGGGAGCGCTTCTTCACGGTGACGGGTTCGCCGGTCCGCGACGACGAGAGCGCCGTGGTGGGTGTCCTCCAGACCTGCATCGAGACCACGCCGCATGTGGAAGCGGCACAACGCCTGCGGCTCACCGAAGCCCGGTTGCGCGAGCAGCGAGCCGATCTGACACACCAGCTCGCACTCGCCGATGAGCTGCGCGACGAGAGCATTCGTCAGCGCTTGCAGGTGAGCTCGGCGTTGCGCGAGAGCGAAGAGCGGCTGCGCCTCGCGATGGCGGCCGGAAGACTCGCGACGTGGGACTGGGATCTGAAGAGCGGACGTGTGGTCTGGTCCGACGAGCTGTACACGATGCTCGGTTATGAGGTTGGCGCGATCGCGCCCAGCATCCGTACCTGGCGCAGTCGCATGCATCCAGCCGACGTGCGGGAGGCGTTCGCCGCGCTCGAGCTTGCTCGCACGAGCAAACGCGAGTTCGTGCATCGGTTCCGGTTACAGCAGGATCACGGTCTCGTGCGCTGGTGTTCCGCGCGCGGGCGCTATTTCTATGACAGCCAGGAGGTGGCCGTCCGGATGATCTGCGTGATGCAGGACGTAACCGACGAGGTTCGTGCCGAACACCGCCTGCGTGACAGCGAGCGCCGTCAGCGAGCGCTGATCGAGGGGCTGCCGCAGCTGATCTGGCGAGCCCAGCACGATGGGCGATGGAACTGGTGCAGCCCGCAGTGGACCGAGTACACCGGACTCTCGTTAGAGGAGAGCCTGGACCATGGCTGGCAGGCCGCCGTGCATCCGGACGATCGCGGCAGAGTGGCTGTGGCCTGGCGCGACTCTGCCGGCCAGCCAGCCTTCGATCTCGAATACCGCATCGGGCACGTCGAACATGGGCAGTACCGATGGTTCCAGACGCGCGCGCTCTCGTTGCACAACGATGAGCGCAATATCGTCGAATGGCTCGGCACGTCGACGGATGTGGATGAGCTGCGGCAGGCGCGTGAGCGGCAGGCCGTGCTGGTTGCAGAGCTCCAGCACCGTACGCGGAACCTCATCGGAGTGGTTCGTTCCGTTGCACGCCAGACCGCCGAGCGGCACGACTCGGTCGCAGAGCTGCAAAACCAGCTGGACGAGCGCCTCGCGGCGCTGGGTCGCGTTCACGGGCTGCTATCGCGCGCGGAACGAAATCCCATCACGCTCGACGCGCTCATCCGCATGGAGCTCGACGCGCTCATCCCGCAAGAAACATGGCAGCGGATCCGGATCGAAGGGCCGCAGGTACGGCTGCGCAGCTCCATCGTCCAGACACTGGCGCTCGCGCTTCACGAGCTCACGACGAATGCGCTGAAACACGGTGCACTACTCACGCCGCAAGGACGGCTCGCGGTCACGTGGAGCGTGCCGGAAGCCGAATCGGGCGAGCGTCGTCTGTTACTGGATTGGGTCGAAGGCGACGGCGACGCGGCTTCGCGCGCTGAGACGCCCAGCCATCACGGATATGGCCGCGAGCTGATCGAGCGGATGCTCCCTTATGCGCTTGGCACCAGCACGCGATATCACGTTGCGGGCACGAATGTGCGCTGTACGATCGAGCTGCCATTGCAGGATCCGTACGGAAGCACGCTCATTTCGGAAACCACGTCGCCGGTCCGTTCGCGCGAACGAGCTGGAAGCCTTTGACCTTGCCGGCGGCGTCGCGCTCGAAAAGCACTCTCCGGAAGGGCTCGTCAGTGACGAAGAAGGCGTCGTCCTTCAGGCGCATCAGCGCCACGGGTGGGCGTGAGCCTCGCTGCAGTAGCAGCCCATTGCGTTGAGTCGAGATCGTTACGTCGGTGTAAGGGCCGGCGTACTCTGCGAGCGGTGCGCCCTTGGGTGGCGATTGCTGAGCGCGGCGTGCTTCGAGGATCCAGCGTGTCTCGAGGGCGTCGGGACCTTCCGCGCTCTTCGCGAGCATGGCCTCCAGCGCAAGGATCTGCGCACGCTCCAGCGCGCGATCCGCAGCGACGCGCACGTCCGGCTTCACCCCTGCGCCTTCCCAGTTCGTGCGCGTGATGGGATTGATCGGCGTGCCGGTCGAGACGAAAAGATTCAGGCCCTCGCCAATCGGAAATTCGCCGCCCGGGTTGGCGGCGCCGCCGCTCGGCTCGCCCACCGTTACGGCTCGACGTGCGGCCTGCAACGTGTATGCAGCGGCTTCGGCTGCGGAACCCGTGCGGCCGCTGATGAGCACGTAGAGCGGCACGTCCAGTCGAGGGCTTGCGTAAGGGTCCTTGGGTCGTTCGCTCTCGGTGCCGTCCCTGTTGTGGAACACGTTGTAGATGTCGGCATCGGGAGGCGTGAACGCGCTCACGAGGTAGCCGACCATCGCGGGCGAACCGCCGCCGTTGTTGCGCAGGTCGAGAATCATCGCGTCGGCGCCTGAGAGCATCGCGAGCGCGGCGTCCGCCATCTGGCGCGCAGGCTCCGTGGGCTTACCAAACGCGAAATCGGCAAAGAAACGCAGATCGATGTAGCCGATCGCGCCAGGAAGCATCTCGACGCGGCGGAAGCCGAATGCGTTACGGCGCTCTGACGAGTCGGGAGGCGGAGACGACGCCGCGGGCGCGGTGGTGAGTGCAGGCGCCGGTGCGGGTCGCCAGAGGACGTTGAAGTGGTGGTCGAGCGGGCGCAGGCGGCGCGTGATCGTCGATGCTAGCTCGCGCGGGTCTGTAAGCGCGTCGTAGCGCCCTGCCTGCGCCTCCTTGCGCAGCTCGCTTGCGATCTCCCGCGCCTTCGCGGGATCGAAGTAATTGTTCTCGATCATCGTGGCGGCTTCGTCCACCACGGATCGAGGTGAGGCCTGGACGAGCCCGGTGGTGACGAGGGCCAGTGCTGCGACGAATGCGAGCTTCATACGCACGGACAATACATCCGTTGCAATGAAGTTCGTAATCGGGTCACCGCTCGACGAATGCTTTCAGTCGCGCAAGCGCGTGATCCCACTGCTCCGAAACGTCCGCGAGATACTCGCGTGCTTCTGCAAGCGGCTGCGGATCGAGCTCGAAGCGGCTTTCCCGACCCTCGCGAACGCTGCGCACGAGGCGCGCGTTCTCGAGGATTCGCAGGTGCTTCGTGATGGCCTGGCGTGTGAGCTCCGACCCCAGTGTGAGCTGGGCGATCGAGCACGGGCGCCCGTCCGAAAGCCTCGCGATGAGGAACAGGCGTGTCTCGTCGCCCAGCGCTGCAAAGGTGGCGGCCGCCACCCGCGGTGACTCGGCCGGGCGTTTACGGAGCTTGCGCGACATAGCGCTCGACGTTGCGGATCTGCTCCGTCCAGCCCCCATCGTTCATGCGCATGGCTTCCTCACGCCGGTGCGCCGGGACGTTCTCGAATCCGGATTCGGTGATCACCAGGGTCGTTCCGCCGGGGCTTTTCTCCAGCCGGAACTCTACCAGCGTCGGCGGCTCCTGCGAGTAGTCCTTGTCCGGGTCCACCGCGTGGGGATGCCACGTGAAGGAGAACAGCTTCTCCGGCTCCATCTTCTGCACGACCGCTTCCCACTTCAGATGCTCGTAGCCGGGATAGGTGATGCGGCCACGGGATGTCTGCCCAGCGACGAACGGGCCGTCGAGCTTCACGCGGAACCATTCGCCGAATTCGCGATGATCCGTGATGGCGCGCCACACGCGCGCCGGCGGAGCCTTCAGCTCTATACGTTTCTCAATGCGATTGTTCATAGGCAACCTCCAGGTTGCATATTAGAACCGCGCTCCGATAAGTGCAACCGAAAGGTTGCGCTTGACAGGATTCAGTCGGCGACCACCGGAACAGCGAACACGTAGCCCTCGCCGTAGATGGTCTTGATGATCTGCGGCGATCTCGCGTCTTCGCGCAGGATGCGCCGCAAGCGGCAGATGCGCGCATCGATGCTGCGATCGAAGGGCTCCTTGTCCCGCCTGCGCAGGAGCTGCATCAGCTCCGCTCGCGACCGCATTCCGGTGGGCGAAGCGATGAGCAGCGACAACAGTCGGAATTCTGCCGTTGCGAGGACCTTCTCGGTGCCATCGTCATGGATGAGCGTGCGGCTGGGCACGTCCAGCCGCCACGAAGCGAACCGATAGCTCTGCACTTCGTCATGGCGTGGCTCAGCCGGAACGTGTGCCGCTCGGCGTAACACCGCGCGGATTCGGGCAAGCAGCTCACGGGGGCTGAAGGGCTTGATCACATAGTCATCCGCACCCGCATCGATGCCGACGATGCGATCGACGTCGTCGGCCAGTGCAGTGAGCAGGATGATGGGCACGTAGGACGTCATGCGCACCTCCCTGCACAACGTGAGCCCGTCATCGCCGGGCATCATCACATCGAGAACGACCAGATCGATATGCTGTTCGCGCAGCACGCGACGCATGCTGTTCCCACCACGCGCGCTCGTCGTGCGAAATCCGTGCGGTTCGAGAAACTGTCGTAGCAATTCGCAAGTTTCGGCATCGTCGTCGACAACGAGGATATGCGGAACACGGACATTCGATTCCATGTTTCGCTTTATAGCGGGAACCCTGCAGACGATGTCGTAAGCAGTGTGAACATGTATGACGGACTGTCGCGTGTTGAGATTCGGTTACACTCGTTGACAGACACGTCGTACTCCTTGCCTATATTGCGTGCGCATGCGCAAGCCTGCGGCCCTCACGCTCACCACCCTTTCGACGCTCTTATGCCCCTTCGTTCAGGCCCAGACCGAAACCACCGCTGAAGAGCGCGCCTCGTTCATCGTCTCCGCGATCCGGCTCGAAGGCCTGGAGCGGGTGTCCGAGGGCACGGTCTTCAACTACCTGCCCGTGAACATCGGCGACACGATGAGCACCACGCGAGTGCGCGAGGCGGTGCGCGCACTGTTCGCGACCGGCTTTTTTCGGGACGTGCAGATGCGCCGGGCCGGCACGGCGCTGGTCGTCGTGGTCGCCGAACGGCCCTCGATCGAGAGCTTCGAGATCACCGGCAACAAGGACATCAAGACCGAGGACCTGCAGAAATCCCTGCGCAACGTCGGCCTCGCCACGGGCCGCATCTTCAACCGCTCGGTGCTCGAAGAGGTGACGCAGTACCTGACGGACCAGTACTTCAGCCGGGGCAAGTACGGCGTGCGCATCGATCCGGAGGTGCAGGAGGAAACCGGCAATCGCGTGCGGATCAAGATCGCGATCCGTGAAGGCAAGCGGGCGAAGATCCGACAGATCAATATCGTTGGTAACAAATCATTTCCGGACAAAGCGCTCCGGGAGAGCTTCGAGCTCAATACCCCGAACTGGACCTCCTGGTACAAGCAGGACGACCGCTACTCGCGGGAGTCCCTGCAGGGGGACCTCGAGAAGCTCCGCTCCTTCTACATGGACCGGGGCTACGCCAACTTCCGCATCGACTCGCAGCAGGTGCAGATCGCGCCCGAGCGCGACGACATCTTCATCACGGTGAACGTGGATGAAGGCCAGGTCTTCAAGCTCTCCGAGGTGAAGCTCTCCGGCACGTTCGTGGTGCCCGAACCGGAGCTGCGTCGGCTCATTCTGGTCGCCCCCGGCCAGACGTTCTCACGCAAGGACATAACGGCCACGCAGGAGTTGCTGCAGAACCGGCTGGGCGCGGACGGCTACGCGTTCGCGAAAGTGGACCCGGTGCTCACGCCGGACAACGAGAAGAACGAAGTCGCGGTCACCTTCTTCGTCGATCCCGCCAATCGCGTCTACGTCCGCAACATCACCTTCTCAGGCGTCACGCGTATCAATGACGAAGTATTGCGACGAGAGATGCGCCAGCTCGAGGGCGCGTGGCTCTCGAATGTCTCGCTCGAACGCTCCAAGCAGCGCATCCAGCGCCTGGCGTACGTGAAGAAGGTGGAGTCCGAGACGACGCCGGTGCCCGGCTCGCCCGATCTCGTCGACGTGGATTTCAAGGTCGAGGAAGGACCTTCGGCGCAGCTCGGCGGCGGTGTCGGCTACTCCGAGTCGCAGCGCTTCACGCTCAACGGCAGTTTCATCGACGCGAACTTCATGGGCACCGGCAAGCGCATTGCCCTCGATCTGAACACCGGCAGCTACAGCAAGCTCTACAGCTTCGCTCACACGAACCCGTACATGACGATCGACGGCATCGGCGCCACGGCAACCGTGTCGTACGCGGATGTGCGCCGGCTCACCTCCTCGTTTTCCGAGTTCTCGACGAAGACCGGCCTGGCCGGCCTCGATTTCTCGTGGCCGATCACCGAGCGGCAGAGCGTTCGCTTCGGCATCTCCGGACAGCATCAGGAGCTGACGACGTTTCTCTCGAGCTCCACACAGCTCCAGGACTGGGTAAAGGACAACGGCGACTCCTTCTTCAGGCAGTTCGGCGGCGACTACATCCTCGGTACGAGCGCGGACATTGCGGAGCTGACGGCCGGCTGGGGCTTCGACAGCAGGAATCGCACGCTCTTTCCGACGCAGGGCTCATCGCACCGATTCCAGCTCAGCACGACTGCGCCGACCAGCCCCATCGAGTACATGACCGCGGTGTACGAGTACCAGCAGTTCTTCCGACTGCCATTCCTCGCGTTCGTCCCGCTGCTGAAGGACGTGCCATTCAGCTTCGCAACGCACGTGAGCTATGCGAAGGCGCTCGGCGACACCACCGCGGTACCGCCCAATCGACATTTCTTTGCGGGCGGACCGAATTCGGTGCGCGGCTTCAAGGAATACACGCTCGGCCCGCGCGACTCGCTGGGCAATCCGTACGGCGGAGATGCCGCGTTCACCGGCCAACTCGAGGCGATCGTTCCGCTGCCGGGCAAGTACGCCTCGACGACGCGGATCAGTCTGTTCTTCGACTTCGGCCAGGCCTTCTTTCTCGGCGACACCGAGTTCCGCGACAGGATCGGCAACCTCGTCGACTACAAGTTCGATTTGCAGGAGCTGCGCGCCTCGACCGGCATCGGTGTGCAGTGGCTCGCGCCGCTCGGCCTCTTCCAGTTCAGCTTCGCATTTCCATTGAAGTATCGCGACGAAACACTCAGGCGCTACGGGGACGACATCGAGCGCTTCCAGTTCACGATCGGCAAGGCATTTTGAGGACGCATTCATGTACCGACCATTCCATCCAGGCTCCGGATTGCTGCTGCTGACACTCGCGCTCGCCGGCTGTGGCGGTGGCGACGACGGCGGCAAGCAGGCGCAGATCCGGCTCGTCAACGTCAGCCCGGGCTACCAGTCGCTCGATCTGTACGTGGACAAGGAGAGCAACGACGACAACACGCCGAAGAGCACAGCCGTCGGCTATGAAACGGCCGCCGACTACGTGAGCGTGGATTCGGACACGTACGTCCTGAAGTTCAAGCGAGCAGGCGTTTCGAGCACGCTGCTCACGTTGAGCAGCGAGAAGCTCACGGACGAGTCGCATTTCACCTACGTGGCATACGGCTCGAACGGCCGCTTCGCAACCCAGAAGATCAGCGAGGATGTGGCCGACGCGGACACGAACAAGTCGAAGATCGGTGTGATCAACACCGCGGAGGCGGGCCTGCTCGATGTCTACCTGACCGAGCCGTCCGTGGCCTTGCCCGACGCCACACCGCAGTTCTCATCGCTTGGCTCCGGATCGTCCGCAGCGGCGACCACGCTCGAAAGCGGAACGTATCGATTACGGGTCACCGGTGCTGGCGATACGACAGACCTGCGCCTGGACCTCGCAAGCGTGACGCTCGAAAGCAAGAAGGTGACGACACTGATTCTCACCGGCACTCCGGGAGGCGTGCTTGTCAACGCCGTGCTCCTGCCCCAACAGGGCAGCCTCACCGTGAATCGCAATACGAAGGCGCGCGTGCGCGGCGCGAATGGAGTGGCGAATGGCACGGCCGTCACAGCCAAAGTCGGCAGCGCCACGGTCTTGAATGCTGCCGCGGTGGGCGTCATCGGGAGCAAGTACGGGCAGATCGACTCCGGCAGCGCTGCAATCACCCTGAGCGTCGATGGCACCCCGGCATCGGTCGAGGACCAGACACTGGCCGCGGGTGGCGACTACACGCTGCTCGTGTGGAGTAACGCAAATGGCACACAGGTGACTCTGATCTCGGATGACAATCGCCTGCCGGCCACCGCTGGCAAGGCGAAAATGCGCCTGCTGAACGGCATGAGCGCATTTGGCGGCGCAATCACGCTCTCTGTCGACTTCTCGCCCATCGCCGAGGGCGTTGTGCTGGGTGAGGTCTCCGACTACACCGAAGTGGATGCGGGCTCGGATACCGGGCTCGACGTGACCAATTCAGCGACCACGGCGAATCTCCTGTCCCGCGGCTCCGTGTCGCTCGCGGACGGGGCCGTCTACACGCTGTTCATGTCGGGCGGCGGCACCGCCACTGTCGGAGGAACCCTGCGCAAGGATCGCTGACCTTCCCCAAATCTCCCCCGCCGGACTAGGATGGCCGGCCACATCGAACCCGCTCGAATCGGGCACAGATGGCCGGGGGAGGTTCTGGTGATCACGCTCGCGCGTCGTCTCGCTGCCGTCGCACTGTTTTTGGTCAACGCGGCCGCCCTGGCGCAAGCCCCGCCGGTGCGTGTCGCCATCGTGACAGATGGTCCGGTCGGTCGCGAGACGATCTCTCCGGACATCGTCGAGCGCGAGGCGCGCAACGTGCTGGGCACGGACCTGACCCTCGCGCTGCCTGCCAACAAGCGCTTCGCCGGCGACTGGACCCTCGCCGGCGTGAACACTGCGCTCGACCGGGCGCTGGCGGATCGCGAAGTGGACATCGTGCTGGCGCTGGGGATTCTCGCCTCCCACCAGCTTGCCCAGCGCCCCACGCTCGCGAAGCCCGGCCTGAGCGCCGTCGTCATCGATCCGATGTTGCAGGGGTTTCCGCTCAGGCAGGGCGCCAGCGGACGCAAGAATTTCACTTACGTGGCGGACTTCCAGAACGTGGGGAGCGAAGTCGCTGCGTTTCAGAAAATCGTCGGGTTCAAGCATCTCGCCGCGCTGGTGGACGAGGCGCTGATGAATGCGATGCCGGCGCTCGAAGGGAAGGCGGATGAGCTGTCGCGAACGCTGAACGCGCGCATCACCATCGTGCGCACGCGCACCGATGTGCCCGCGGCGCTGGCGGCGATTCCTGCGGATGCAGACGCCGTGTACGTGACCGGCCTGCTGAGTTTCCGGGATGAGGATGTGCGCGAGCTGGCCCGCGGGCTGATTGCGCGGCGGTTACCGTCGTTCTCCGTGATGGGACGCAAGGAGCTCGAGGACGGCCTGCTCATGACCACCGGCGGCGCCGAGCGCGATGTCGAGCGGCTCGCCCGACGTGTGGTGCTCATGATCCAGCGCATCGCGCAGGGCGAGGATGCGTCGACGTTCGATGTGAGCTTCCCCACCGAGCAGCGGCTCATCATCAACATGCAGACTGCGCGCGATATCGGCTTCTCCCCGCGCTGGGAGTATCTGACGGACGCGGAGCAGCTTCACGCCGAGCCGCAGGAGAACCGCCCGGCCCTGACGTTGCTGGACGCCATGAAGCGGGCGCTCGAGGCCAATCCGTCGCTCAATGCGAGTCGTGCGCGGCTCGCAAGCAGCGGCGATGACGTGCGTATTGCGCGCAGTAACCTGCTGCCGTCGCTCGACGTCTCGGCCGCGCGCACCCAGATCGACTCGGATCGCGCCAGTCCGCTCATTCAGCCCGAGAGAACGACCAGCGCGGGACTGGAGCTGCAACAGCTCATCTATTCCGAAAGCGCGTGGGCGGGCTACTCGATCTCGCAACATCTGTATCGGGCGGCCGAGCAAGGCGAGCGGCAGGATGTGCTCGACACGCTCGAAACGGCGGCATCGGCTTATCTCAATCTTTTGCGGGCCAAATCGGTTGAGTCCGTTCGTCGCAGTAACGTGGAGAACACGCGCAAGAATCTGGAGACCTCGCGTGTGCGCGAGACCGTGGGGCTCGCAGAGCGCTCGGACTACTTGCGATGGGTGGCGCAACTCGCACGCGACAAGCAGAGTCTGCTGAGCGCCGAGTCCTCCCGGCGGCAGGCTGAAACGGAGCTCGTGCGCATCATTCACCGGCCATCGGGCGAGCCGTTCACGACGGTGGAGTCCGGACTGGACGATCCGCTTGCCCTGGTTTCGAGTCCGCGCACTCAGGCGTTCCTGGATTCGCCCGCCAAGTGGGCCGTGTTCATGGAGTATGCAGTGAGCACGGCGCTGGAGAAGTCGCCGGAGATCGCGCAGGCGTCTGCGTTCACCGCCAGCCGCGAGCGTGCGGTCACTGCGGCGCGGCGTGCGTACTTCCTTCCCGATGTGGCGCTGGTTTCGAATGGCTCCAGGCTCATGACGAAGAGCGACGTCGGCTCGGATTCGATTCCCGGAGGACCCAACGATGAGTCATGGAGCGTGTCAGTCCAGGCAACGCTCCCTCTCGCGACGGGCGGCCGTCGGGCTGCGGAGCTCTCCCAGGCGAAGCACAATGTGCGCGAACTGGAAGCGCAACGCGAGGCGGCGGCGGACGCAGTGGAAGCGCGAACACGCGTGGCGCTTCACCGAACTGCCAGCTCGTATCCTTCGATCGATCTCTCGAAACAGGCTGCCGCCGCCGCAAACGAGAACCTTGCGATGGTGACGGACGCGTACGCGCGAGGCGTGGTGTCTGTGACAGAGCTGATCGATGCGCAGGACACCGCGCTCTCGGCCGGACTCGCAGCCGCTGATGCCACGTACACATTTCTGATCGATTTCGTCGCCGTGCTCCGCTCGATGAGCGAGTTCGAGATCCTGCTGGACCCGGACTCGCGCGAAGCGTGGTACCGGCGCGTGGACGACTGGTTCCGCTCGCACGATCCGAACCGACAACGAACGCAGCCTTGAGGGAGCCATCATGCGTGCAGTCAAATCACATTTGCTCAAAGTGGGGCTCGCCGCCGTGTGCTGCGTACTCATCGCTGGCTGCGGCAAGAAGGAAGCGCCAGCAGCAGATCCGCGGCCGGTACGCAGCATCGTGGTCATCGGCGGCGCCGCTGGCGAGGCAACGACCTACACGGGCGAGATCCGCTCGCGCTACGAGACGGATCTGAGCTTCCAGGTCGGCGGCAAGCTCGTGAATCGCGCGGTCGACGTCGGTGCGACCGTGAAGAAAGGCGCGATCCTCGCGCGCGTCGACCCGATCGATGTGTCGCTCGGCGTCGATGCGGCACGCTCCGCCGTCGCAGCGGCGCGTGCCGATCTCGATCGTGCGCGATCGGATGAAGCCCGCTTCCGGGACTTGCTGGAGCGCGGACTGACGACGCGCGCCAATTTCCTGGCTCAGCAGACTGCTGCCAAGACTGCACAGTCGCGACTCGAGCAGGCCAATGCCGATCTGCGTCTCAATGAGCAGAAGCTGGGGTACACGACGCTGCGCGCCGATCAGGATGGTGTCGTCACGCGCGTGTTCGCCGAACAGGGCGCTGTGGTGTCACCCGGGCAGCGCGTACTGAGCGTTGCGCGGCCGAGCGAGCTGGAGGCTGTATTCGATGTGCCGGATACGCGCATCGACGAAATCCGGAACACGACCGATGTCCAGTTCGCTCTCCTGTCCGCGCCTGCGGCGCTCTACCCTGCTCGCGTGCGGGAAGTTTCGCCGACGGCGGATCCCGCCACACGCACCTATCAGGTGAAGACATCGATTCCCAATCCGCCGTGGAATCTGCGTCTGGGCATGACGGTAGCGGTCACCGTGCCCAATCGCGGCGGCGTGACTACGCAAGTCCCGCTTCCGGCGACTGCGCTCTTCCAGAAGGACAGCAAGCCTGCCGTCTGGATCGTGAAGGAAGACAAGACGCTCGAGCTGCGGCCCGTGAATATCGAGCGGTATGAGTCGGATCGAGTGCTGATCGGCAGCGGCCTGAAGCAAGGGGATCGTGTCGTGACGGCCGGCGTGCATCGCCTGGCCGCCGGCGACAAGGTGCGCCTGATGGGTGACGGTGTGCCATGAGCGACGGAGCACATCCGAGCCCGGCGCCACGCGACACCGGCTTCAACGCGTCCGCCTGGGCGCTCACGCACAAGCCGTTCGTCGGCTTCCTGATGGCCATCTTCCTGCTGGCCGGCGTCCTCTCCTACCAGAACCTCGGGCGCGACGAGGACCCGCCGTTCACCATCAAGGTGATGATCGTGCGCGCGATGTGGCCCGGCGCCGATGCGGATCAGATGGCGAAGCAGGTGACCGACCGCATGGAGAAAGCGCTCGAGTCCCTGCAATACCTGGACTTCGTGTCGAGCTACACGAAGGCGGGTGAAAGCACGCTGATGGTCACTCTGCGCGACAGCACGCCACCGGGGGAGGTGCCGGACCAGTGGTACCAGGTGCGCAAGAAGATCGGCGATATGCGCGGGCAGCTTCCGACCGGGACGCTGGGCCCCTTCTTCAATGACGACTTCGGCGACGTGTATGGCGTGATCTACGCCCTGACGAGCGATGGCTTCACGTATCGCGAGCTGCGCGACTACGCGGAATTCATTCGCGCTGAGCTACTGCGTGTGCCGAACGTCGGCAAGGTCGACCTGATCGGCGTGCAGGACGAAGTCATCAACATCGACATCTCGCCGCGTCAGCTCGCCGGGCTCGGGATCAGTCCTGATCTCATCGCTGAGACCCTGCGCGCGCAGAACTCCGTGATCGGCTCGGGAACCGTCGAGACCGTGAACGAGCGCATCAACGTGCGCGTGAGCGGTGCGCTCGATTCGGTGAGCACGATCGAGAATGTCGCCATCAGCGTCGGCGGTCGCCAGCTCCGGCTGAAGGACCTGGCGACAGTGAGCCGGGGTTATGAGGACCCGCCGGCGCCGCGCTATCGGTTCAACGGCGAACCCGCCATTGGCATCGGCGTCGCGATGGCGAAGGGCGGCAACATTCTCCACATGGGCGAGGCACTGGATGTAGCGATGGCGCGCATCGAGTCCAGCCTGCCCGTGGGCATCGATCCGCACCGTGTCGCCAATCAGCCGGCGGTCGTCGAGGAGTCCGTCGGCGAGTTCACCAGCGCGCTGATGGAGGCCATCGTCATCGTGCTGATCGTCAGCTTCGTCAGCCTCGGTGTGCGCGCAGGCATGGTCGTGGCGATCAGCATTCCGCTGGTGCTCGCAATCACGTTCGCTGCGATGGATATCTTCGACATCAGCCTGCAGCGCATTTCGCTTGGCGCGCTCGTGATCGCGCTGGGGCTGCTGGTCGATGACGCGATGATCGCGGTCGAGATGATGGTGAAGAAGCTGGAAGAAGGCTTCGACAAATTCCGCGCGGCGACTTTTGCCTACACGTCCACCGCGTTTCCGATGCTCACCGGGACGCTCGTGTCGGTGGCCGGGTTCCTGCCCGTGGGTTTTGCCAAGAGCGGTGCGGGCGAGTACTGCTTCACGATGTTCGCTGTCGTCACCGTCGCCCTGCTCGTTTCGTGGATCGTGGCGGTTATCTTCACGCCCTACATCGGTACGGCGCTTCTCAAGGAGAGGGCGGGGCATGGCGGGCACACCGCGGAAACCGAGGGGCGACTTACACGCCGGTTTCGTGCGGTGCTGGTTGCCTCGCTGCGTCGGCGGACGCTCGTGATCCTTGGTACGGTCGGTGCATTCGTCCTTGCCATCGTGCTGTTCGGGCTCGTCGAGAACCAGTTCTTTCCGGCCTCGAGCCGGCCGGAGCTGCTCGTCGATCTGCGCCTCGCACAGAATGCATCGATCAAGGCGACGGAGCGTGAAGTACTGCGGCTGGAGAAGATTCTCAAGGACGATCCGGATGTGGTCTATCACACGTTCTACGTGGGGTCCGGCGCCGTGCGCTTCTACCTGCCTCTGTCGCTGGAGCTGGAGAACGCGAATTTTGCGCAGGCTGTGGTGGTCACGAGCAGCTTCGACGTGCGCGACAAGGTGCAGGCCCGGCTCGAAGAAGCGCTGAACAACGATTTCGACAGCCTCATGGCGCGCGTGCAGCCGCTTGCGCTCGGCCCGCCGGTGGGCTGGCCGATTCAGTATCGTGTGATGGGTCCGGACACGAACGGTGTACGACGCATCGCCGAGCAGGTCGCGGAGCGCATCCGCGCGCACAAGGACTCACGGCTCGTGAACTTCGACTGGAACGAGCTCAGCAAGTCCGTGCGCATCCAGATCGACCAGGACAAGGCGCGGCTGCTTGGGATCACCTCGGAGCAGATTGCCTCAGCGCTGAACTCGGCGCTGTCCGGCCGCACGGTCACGCAGATGCGCGACGACATCTATCTCATCAATCTCGTTGGCCGCGCGCTGGCGCGGGATCGCGGCGACCTGCGCAGTCTCCGCGAGCTCGAGATCACGATGGCCAATGGCAACTCGGTGCCGCTCGCGCAGGTGGCGACGTTCGGTTACGGGCTCGAGGAGTCCATCATCTGGCGTCGTGAGCGTTTGCCCACGATCACCGTTCAGGCGGATATCACCAAGGGGCTGCAGGCGGCGACGGTGGTTGGTGAGCTGGAGAAGACGATGAACGATGTGCGTGCCAGCCTGCCGCCGGGATATCGCATCGAAGTGGGCGGAGCCGTTGGTGAAAGCGCGAAGGGGCAGGCCTCGATCCTGGCCGTCGTGCCCGTGATGGGGCTCATCATGCTGTTGATCCTGATGCTGCAGCTCCATAGCACGCAGAAGCTGCTGCTCGTGATGCTCACAGCGCCGCTTGGGCTCATCGGCGTGGCGCTTGCGCTGCTCCTGAGTAACAAGCCATTCGGCTTCGTGGCCATGCTCGGCGTGTTTGCGCTGACGGGGATGATCATTCGCAATTCCGTGGTGCTGATGGCGCAGATCAAGGAAAGCGAAGAGGCTGGCATGGCGCGTGGTGAAGCGATCGTCGAGGCCACGATGCACCGACTGCGACCTATCCTGCTTACGGCGGCCGCTGCGATCCTCGGCCTCATCCCAATCGCTGGTGAAGTGTTCTGGGGCCCGATGGCCTACGCGATGATGGGCGGCCTCCTCATCGCCACGATCCTCACGCTGATCTTCCTGCCGGCCCTGTACGCCGCGTGGTATCGGGTGCCGATCGAGCCGGCCCCGGTGCCGGCCATAGCCCCGGTGTGATACTCGGCCGCGCCCGCCGTATATAGGAGGTATGGCAGTCGACGAGGCCGCTTCGGAGGGCCGCCGCTCCGTCTTCCGGGTGCTCGGCTTCACTTCTTTCAACGCCTTTCGTGCGCGCCAGTCGAAGCCGCACGTCGATGGCGGTCCCGGGCGCGCAGGAGTGTCGGCTATCTCGGTCGCTCGAGGCTGGTTGGCTAGAACTCTTCCCAATCGGGTGAGTTGTCGGCGGGCAGGCGGGCGTAGCGCTGGCCGGCCTGAACGGTCGCAGCGGTTGGCACCTTTGCCGCTTCGGCGCGCGATGCGGCTTGTCGCCCCCACGGCCTCGCGGTGCTTCGCCGCTCAGCGCTACTCACCGATTCGGCCCGCTTGCCGACGCTGGCCTTTGAAGGATCTGCGCGCCCGCCGCGTCGCGCAGCCGCGACGTTCGCAACTGCCGGCTCGGGCCGCGGCGAGGCCGCAGCGGTGCGTTCAGCAGGCGCATCCGAAATTCGATAGCGTGCCATCATCTCGTTCAACGTCCGCGCCTGCGCAGTCATCGACGCGGAGGCCGCCGTGGCCTGCTCAACCAGCGCACCGTTCTGCTGCGTCATCTGGTCCATCTGTGCGATGGCCTTGTCCACCTGCTCGATACCCGAGGACTGCTCGCGCGAAGCCGCGGCAATCTCCGCCACGATATCCGACACCTTCTTCACAGAGCTCACAATCTGCTCGAGCGCCTCCCCCGAGCGCGTCACGAGTTGCGAACCATCCTCCACCTTCCGCACCGAGTCCTGGATCAGATCCTTGATCTCCTTCGCCGCAGTCGCCGACCGCCCGGCAAGGCTTCGCACTTCGCTCGCCACGACAGCGAACCCCCGTCCCTGCTCGCCCGCGCGCGCCGCCTCGACGGCCGCGTTGAGCGCAAGCAGGTTCGTCTGGAATGCAATCTCGTCGATCACGCCGATGATCTCGACGATCTTCTTCGAGGACTCGTGGATCTCGGACATGGCGCGCACCGTGTCCCCGGTCACCGCTCCACCCTTCTCTGCCTGATCGCGCGCCGCCGCGGCGAGCTGATTCGCCTGGCTCGCGTTGTCCGCATTCTGCTTGACCGTCGACGTCATCTGCTCCATCGACGAAGCGGTCTCTTCGAGCGAGGAAGCCTGCTGCTCGGTGCGCTCCGCCAGGTGCGCGTTGCCTTCCGAAATCTCTTCAGCACCACGATGCACGTCGGCCGCTGCACTCTTCACGCGACCGACGATTTCCGCCATGCCCGCAAGCAGACTGTTGATCGACTCCGCCATGATGAGCAGCTCGCCCGACTTGCCGTCGGTGGGAACGCGCGCCGTGAGATTGCCTTCGCTGGCTGACTTGATGACCTCACGTACCTGCCCCACTGCCTGGTCCAGCTGGCGTGTATGCAGGACGCGAGAGGTCACGTCACTCGCGTACTTCACTACTTTGTACGGCTTGCCGTCGGCGCCCGAGATCGGGCTGTAGATGGCATCGAGCCAGATCGTGCGCCCATCCTTCGTGAGGCGCTGGTAGCGGGCTTTGGAATGCTCGCCACGTCCCATCTTTTCCCAGAACTCTTTGTATTCGGGCGTCGCGCGATCCGCCTCCGGAACGAACATGCTGTGATGATTCCCGCGGATCTCGTCCAGCGTGTATCCCATCGTCGTCAGGAAGATTTCATTCGCTGAGGTGATGGTGCCGTCGATCTGGAATTCAGCCATCGCCTGCACGCTGCCGATTGCCGTAACCTGGCCACGATTCTCCGCGAGCACGTTTCGCAGGCGGCCTTGCACGTCGCTCAGGCCTTGCAACACCGCGCCGATCTCGTCGCGCCGGGAAAGATCGAGCGTGCCGTTGAGATCGCCATCGGCCATGCGCTTGAGCACCGCCACCAGGTTGATGAGCGGGTTGCACACGGCGCGGCGAATCACCATTGCCGTCAGCAAGCCGAGTACGAGCGTCGCGACGAGCATCGTACCCAGCAACAGGCGCTGCCCCTCGCGCTCGATCGCCGCGACGAGCCCGACCACCATGGCCAGCGTCAGCACGATCCCGAACGAGACGTTGACCTTCGCTGCGATGCGCAGGTCGTTGAACCAAGCGATCATGGAACCCTTCCGATTGCGGAACGGCCCAGTATCCGATGCCGCATGCCCGCGCGTACTGCGGACAGCCGCAACCGCTTGTGACGTGCTTCAAATTTGGTTCATGGCTCTCCCGGTTGACGCGTCGCCACGGGATGCGGGTCAGGAAGCATAGGTGTCGTGCCACTTCCACCACTTGTACATCGGCGTCTGGGGATAGCCCGCAGGCGAGTCTTCCCACTGCTCTTGCCGCCCGAGCGGGGTGATGTCGAGGAAACTCCAGATAGTCCCCAGCGCCTCATCGCCGCGCGCGTTGACGAAGTAGGTGCGGAACACTCGCTTGTCGTCGCGGATAAAGACGTTGTGGCCATGCCATTCGTCGACGCCGAAATCCTTGTCGAAGCTGTCAGTGAGCGTGTACCAGGGGATGTGCTCCCAGCCCATCCGCGCCTGCAGTTTCCTGATGTCCGGCTGCGGCGCGCGCGAGGCGTAAACGAGCGTCGTGTCGCGCGCGTTCAGGTGCGCAAGATGAGAGACCTGATCGGCCATCAACGAGCAGCCGACGCAGGCGTGCTCCGGCCAGCCGGACACTCCGGGTTCATAGAACGCGCGGTAGACGATCAGTTGCCGGCGACCGTCGAACAGATCGAGCAGGCTCACCTTGCCGTTCGGCCCCTCGAACTGATACGCCTTCTCGACGGCCATCCACGGCATCCGCCGCCGTTCGGCCGCCAGCCCGTCGCGGGCATGCGTGAACGCCTTCTCCTTCACCAGCATCTTCTCGCGCTCCGCCTCCCATTCCTTCGCCGACACAACCGGCGGCGTATGCATGGCGGGCTGTTCGCCCTGTCGATCCTTCTCAGACGTCTTGGTCATAGCCATGGCGATCTCCAAATCGGGCTCGTGTCTGCGAGCAACGATGCGCGATGCGCCATGTTCCACGCAAATCTGCAGCCTGCCACAAGCGCAGGGGTAAGCCCCGGATCACGTACAATGCAGCGAAACGCGCGCAGACGCTCGCCGAACGCGTGCCGAGTCATTTCCTTGAGGAAAGCCAATGAACGGGAAGCTGAAGCGTTCGCGCAGCAAATGGGTTGACCCTGACGACGCGCCCGAGCTCACTCGGGAGTGGGCCGAGAGCGCCGACCTCTATCACGGCAAGAAACTCATCCGCCGGGGTCGACCGCCAGCCGAGGTGCGCAAGATTTCCACGACGTTGCGCCTCTCACCGGAAGTCATCGAATACTTCCGCGCCGGCGGACCAGGCTGGCAAACGCGCATCGATGAAGCACTCAAGCGCGTCGTTGCACGATCTGCAACCCCGGCGGTTCGGCGACGCTAATCGTTCGTCATAGCTGCGAGGTGCCCTCGCCTTCTATGCAGCAGCAGGCGAACGTCGCATCCCGACGTATTGCAGTTCAGCGAACGCCACGACCGCGATGGCTTGCACGGCGATGAACGCATACCCAAGTGCGCTTGGCGCAACCCAGCCGCTCAACGCGAGCAAGGTGCAGTCCGCTGCCCACAGAATGTTGCCGAGGACGACGGCCCACACAGTCCAGCGCGGCAACGTCTCACGTCGGGACAGATAAGCAAGAAGTGCCGCGTACGGCACGAGGAATGCACCAGCATAGAACAGCAAAGCGCCCGGAAGCTGAAGCAGGCCCGCGAGTTGCGAAGACAGCGACACCATCAGCAACGCGGTGGCGCCACTTACGACGGCATCGAGTAACAGTGCGAAACGCAGAAATGGCGACGTGCGAATCGTAGACATTGAAATCTCCTCGTGATCGGCTGAGCCCCATGATCGGCGGGGCGGCGACCCTGAGTCGATTACCTGCTACGTAAAGTGAATGGTGGGGTGGGAGGGAATCGAACCCTCGACCAGCGGATTAAAAGTCCGATGCTCTACCGACTGAGCTACCACCCCGGCGGGTGCTGGGCTTGGGGGGCCCTCGCGGGGGGCGGCATGATACTACAGGGGGCGGTAGCGGGTGGGGTCCGGGAGGCCGGCGGCGGAAAAGCCCGCTTGCCGGATGCGGCAGGAGTCGCAGCGGCCGCAGGCGCGGCCTTCGACGTCGGCCTGATAGCACGAAATGGTGGCTGCGAAGTCGACGCCGAGGCGGGTGCCCTCACGAATGATCTCGGACTTCGTGAGCTTGATGAGAGGTGCATGGATGCGGCAGGGGTGGCCTTCCACACCGGCCTTTGTTGCGAGTGTCGCAAGCTGCTCGAAGGCTGCGATGAACTCGGGGCGGCAATCGGGGTAGCCAGAAAAATCGATGGCGTTTACACCGATAAAGATGTCGCGCGCACCGAGGACCTCCGCCCAAGCGAGCGCGAGCGACAGCATCATCGTGTTTCTTGCTGGCACGTAGGTGACAGGAATGCCCGACGTCGGCTGCTCGGGAACGGCGATGCGAGAATCTGTGAGCGCCGAGCCGCCGATGCCAGCAATGTCGACGTGCATCACGCGATGATCGAGCGCGCCTAGCGAGGCAGCTACGCGACGCGCGGCATCGAGCTCAGCGGAATGCCGCTGACCATATGCCACAGACAACGCGTGGGACTCGAAGCCCTGCGCACGAGCAATCGCCAGCGTGGTCGCGGAATCAAGGCCACCTGATAGCAAAACGACTGCGCGCCGCGAAGACATAGGCGAATCCTCTCACAGCCACGACGTCAGCGCGTCGGCGAACGGTGGGCAGGCGCCGAATTGACCGGTGAGAACGGTCGCAGCAGATTCTCGTTGCACACGGCACGCGTGTCGCCGCACGACGCGCTGGCACTACTTCCCTGGTACGTTGCCCCAGAGGTACTTGTGAAGCTGGATCTGGAATCGCACCGGCAACCGGTCCTCGAGAATCCAGTCGGCCAGCTCGCGCGCCGGCAACTGCTCGTGACTCGGCGAGAACAACACTGTGCAGCGTGATGTCAGGCCCAGCTCGGCGACTTTCGATCGGCTCCACTCGTAATCCGCCCGCCCGCAGATCACGAACTTCACCAGGTCCTTCGAATCCAGCCGCGCGAGCTCGTCATACCGGTTCCGCGACTCCTCCTGCGAACCCGGCGTCTTCACATCGACCACTTTCACGACGCGCGCATCAACGTCCTCGAGCGACATCGCGCCACTCGTCTCCAGCGACACGCGATACCCGAGATCGCACAACGACCAGAGCAGCTCGATGCACATCTTCTGCGCCAGAGGCTCGCCGCCGGTCACGCAGACATACCGCGTTCCAAGTTCCTTGACGCGCGCGAGAATGGCATCGATCTCCCACCACTCCCCGCCATGAAACGCATAAGCGGTATCGCAGTACTGACACCGCAACGGGCAGCCCGTGAGCCGGACGAACGTGGTGGGAATCCCCGCGGTATCGGCCTCGCCCTGCAGGGAATAGAAAATCTCAGTGATCTTGAGCCGTGGCACAGCCCGCGCGGCGCACGCCCGCCCTCACCGCGCGCCCGCCGGAATCCGGCGGAGACGCTCTGTAGCGAGGCGTGCAGCATCCGTATCCGGGAACCGACGCACCACGTCGTTCAACGTGTCCCGCGCTTCTCCGAACCGTTTCAGCTCGAACTGCGCGAACCCCAGCTTCACGAGTGCATCGGCCGACTTCCGGGAGTTCGGGAACTGCGAACCCACGGCGCGGAAAGCATTGGCCGCCTGCTCGTAGTCACGCGTCACGTAGTACGCCTCGCCGAGCCAGTACTGCGCATTGTCCGCAAGCTGCCCATTCGGGTACGCCGAGAGATACGAACGGAAGCCGCTGATCGCAGCCGGATAGTTCGAGTTCTTCAGCGCATCGAACGCCTGCGTATACGCCGCCTGCTCACCGCCCGCACTTCCAGGCGCCCCAGCAGCCGGCACACCGCCGGGCGCCATCGCGGCACCGGACGAGATGCGCTTGTCGAGGTCCGCGAAGATGTCCTGCTGCTGCTTGCGCAGCGCCTGATTCGTGTTCTCCAGCTCCTCCACGCGACCGCGCAACGCCCGCACGTCCGCCTGCGCGGCGTCCAGCCGTTGCGCCATGTCGAGGAGACTCTGGTTCGAGACGACACGCTCGATGCGCCCCACGCGCTGATCCAGGTCGTTGAGCTTCAACTGCACCGGGTCTTCTTCCGGCGGCGTGAGCGAACACCCCGCGAGCACCGACACCACGAGTGCCGCACCAAGCTGACGCATGACTCACCTCACGACGGGCATCCGCCCGAAGCGTTGTTTACTGCAGGTAGACGATTTCCACGCGGCGGTTCTTCGCCCACGCCGTTTCGTCGCTCCCGGCGGCTGCCGGGCGTTCCTCGCCGTAGCTCACCGTGGACAGCTGCGATTCGGTCGCCCCCTGCAGCAGCAGCGCCCGACGCACAGCTTGCGCGCGCCGCTCGCCGAGACCGATGTTGTACTCACGCGAGCCGCGCTCATCGGTGTGACCTTCGAGGCGCACTTTGATTCCGCCCCGGGCGGCCAGGTACTTGGCGTGGGCTGCCACGATTTCTGTGCCCTCGCCGCGGATCTCGCTGCTGTCGAAGTCGAAATAGATGGTGCGCTTGGCCAGCATCCCCTCCAGCGGTCCGGGGGCTTCCGCACCCTCTTCCGTCGAGGAAGCCTGGCCGACTCCCGAGCTGTCCGCACCGGTGTTCTGCGTGCTCGACGCGGACTCATCCGGCTTGGTGTCCTTCTTGCCGCAGGCGCCCAATCCCAGAGCCGCCACCAATACGACCATCAACAGCACAAGCGGTTTTTGCATTAACTTCGCTCCCGATTCCGGCACCGCCGACGCGGCAGCGCGCTTTCTATCACACACTCGGCAAGAGTTCATGGCGCAAACGGCCCCCACACGGGTTCGCGCACCTGCCCCTGATCCGATTTCAATCGTGTTCCGGTCAACCCGTCGACGGACACGGTGGCCAGCACGGCTCGACCCGCGTCCGATCCCGAATAGATGACCATGGCGCCATTCGGCGCGAAGCTCGGCGACTCGTCCTGCCGCCCCTTCGAGAGCACGCGCACCGAGCCGTTCTTCAGATCCTGCACGCCGATGCGATAGTTGTTGCCATCCAGCGTGACCATCGCGAGCTGCGTGCCATCCGGGCTGACGCGCGGACGTGCGTTGTACGTGCTGCCGAACGTGATGCGTTTCGGCTTGTCGCCCGGCCGGATGCCGATCTGGTAGATCTGCGGACCCCCGGCGCGGTCGGACGTAAAGAACAGCGATTGCCCGTCCGAGGCCCACACCGCCTCCGTATCGATAGCCGGATCATCTGTGATACGGCTGAGCCCCTGTGAAGCCAGGTCGAGGACGTAAATGTCGGCGTTGCCGCCGGTGCCGCCGAGCGTCAGCGCCAGCTTCTTCCCGTCAGGCGAAAACGTGGGCGCTCCATTGATACCGGCACGCGCCGAAACACGCGACCGCTGCCCGTCACGCACACGTTGCACGTACACCGATGAGCGCCGGCCCTCGAAGGACACATACGCCAGCCACTGCCCATCCGACGACCACGAAGGCGACATCAACGGAAAGCGGGATTCGAGCACCGGGCGGGGATTCTCCCCGTCCGTGTCCGCGACGATGAGCTTGTAGGTCTGCGTCGGTGCCGTGCCCTCGACCAGCACGTACACGATGCGCGTGGCAAACGCGCCGCGTATCCCGACGATCTTTTCATACACCGCATCGCTGACACGATGCGCAGCGTTCCGTAACGCAGCCTGCGGCCCCGTGAAGCGCTGCGACCCGAGCGTCTGCCCCGTAAGGACGTTCACCAGCTCGTAATCGACAGCAAGATTCCCCTCCGACAGGGGGGTGACGCGACCGACGACCACGTAGTCATTGCCGGACGCACGCCAGTCCGCGAGCACCACTTCCTGCGCTCGGGTCGGAGTCGACGTCATCTGCGCGCGCGGCGCCGTGCGGAATCGCCCGCTGCCGGTGAGATCGTTCTGAACGACCTCCGCCACGTCCAGCCCGCTATCCAGAGGCGGCGCTTTCGCGAATGGCACGATCGCAATCGGGATCGGGTCGGTGACGCCGGACGTCACATCCACCTGCAATTGCGCATGCGCTGGCGAAGCCACGCACGCGAGGATCGCGGGCAATGCGAGGGAGCGAATCCAGGCAAACAAATTTACGTTTTTCACGATAGACAACTCAGTCGGTCGGTCGGAAACGGATGTCCAGGTCGCGCTCGAACAGCGCGGGGTCCGGCGGTGGCGGGAGCGGCGAAGCGCGCAACACAGCGTCCTCGATGGACTGCCGGACCGCCGCGTCGCCATTGCACTCGCCAACCTTCACACTGGTCACGGCGCCGCCCGGCACCTGCGTCACGTGCACTACGCAATCGATGCCCGGCCGTGCCGAAGGGGGACGGAGCCAGGCGCGCTGGATGCGATTCGCGATCTGCTGAACCCAGCTCACCATCGCGCTGCTCGAGCGCAAGGCGTTCAGCCGCTCTTCTTCCTCGAGACTCTTGCGCAATTCCGATTCGCGCGCCGCGCGGGCCTTCTCCTCGTCCGCCTTGCGTTTTTCCTCGGCCTTGCGCTTCTGATCGGCGATGCGTTTCTGCTCGGCCTCGCGCTGCTCCTGCTGCCGCTTGCGCTCCGCTTCCTCCCGCGCCTGGCGCTCGGCGGCCTCTTTCTCTTCCTGCTGCTTCTTTTCCAGCGCGATCCGCTCTTCCTGGACGCGACGCTCCTCCTGCTCGCGCTGCTGAATCTCTTCCGGTGTCGGGCTCGGCGGACCCTGGTCCTCCGGCGGAGGCGGCTCGGGTTCCGGTGGCGGCGGTTCGGGCTCGGGCGGTTTCGGCAGGGGCTCCGACTTCGGCTGCACCGGCTGCAGATCCTTGGTATCGACGACCGTGCCCTCGATGGCGAGTGTCGGCGGTGGCGGTGGCTTCGACTGCTTCTTGTAAGCGTAGAAGCCGTACCCAAGCGCGCCGATCACCACAGCGTGCAGCAGCACGGACTGCGTGGCTGAAATCCACCGGTCGCTTTTGCGTTCTACCATTCACCATCACCCGATCGCGCGCTCAGCTCTTGCCGCCGGCTGCCTCGGCGCCGGCCTTGCTGTCATCGAGCGCGTCCGTCACGAAGCCCACTTTCTTCGCGCCCGACCGCTGCAAAATCACCATCGCCCCCACGACACGCCCGTAGGGAATGGTCTCGTCCGCCTTCACCAGCACCGGCTTCTCCGGTGCACGCCGCAGGGCTGCGGCCACCCGCGCGCCCACAATCTCCTCGTTCAGCGCTGCGTTCGGCGAGCCGCCGACATTGAGATAGAGCTTCCCCTGCTTGTCGATGGAGAGCACGAGCGGTTCCTGCGCGTCCGGCGGCAGCGGCTCGGCCGCGGCCTTCGGCAGGTCCACCTTGATGCCCTGGGTCAGGAGGGGCGCGGTCACCATGAAGATGATGAGCAGCACGAGCATGACATCGATGTACGGCACCACGTTGATCTCACCCATCAAACGTCTGCCGCGTGAGAGTTGGGCCATGGCTTACCCTCGGTGAAGCGCAGTGGCGGTCGGACCGCTGGCGCGCGTCTCGCCGTTGCCCACGCCGCGCGACACGTGCCGCTGGAGAATGGTGGAGAACTCTTCCATGAACGCTGCGAAGCGCACCTCGAGACGCCCCACCTGGTCGGCGTACCGGTTGAAGGCAACGACGGCTGGAATCGCCGCGAACAGACCGACCGCCGTGGCGACCAGCGCCTCGGCGATGCCGGGGGCCACCATCGCAAGCGTCGCCTGCTGGACGTTTCCGAGCCCGGTGAACGCATTCATGATGCCCCAGACCGTGCCGAACAGACCCACGTACGGGCTGGTCGAGCCTACCGTCGCGAGGGTCGCAAGACTGTGCTCGAGTCGATCGATCTCCTTCAGCTGCGCCACGCGCATCGCGCGCCGCGCGCCTTCGAGCAACTGGTCCGAAGGGATGCCGCCTTGCGCACGCAGCCGCGCGAACTCGCGGAAGCCGAACTCGAAGATGCTCGACATGCCCGTCGCACCACCGCGCGCTTCGATGCCCCGGTAGAGCTGCGAGAGGTCCCCACCGGACCAGAAGTTCTGCTCGAACACGTCCGCCTCGCGGCGAGCGCGGTTGATGATGAGCCGCTTCCGGAAAATGATCGCCCAGGAGACGAGCGAAGCCAGCGCCAGCAGCCCGATGACGATCTGCACCGGAATCGTCGCTTCCGCTACGAGCCGGATGATCGAGAGCTCGTGATTCATGTCGAAGAGGCTCCTTCGTAGGAAGTCGTGTCGCGAATGGCGCCGGCGATGCCCGCCGGAATCCGCTTCGGCTTGAAGGACTGCGCATCGAGGCACGCCACGCGCACGGACGCCTCGAGGAGCACTTCGTCCCCGCGCCGGATGTGCTGCGCGAACTGGATGCAGACCTTGCCGTCCATCGCGACGTCACAGGTGATGTCGAGCGAATCGTCCAGCCGCGCCGGTCGCTTGTAGTCCACGGACAGGGTCGATACCACGAAGATGACGCCCGGATCCTTCACCAGGTTCGTCTGGGAGAACCCGCGCGAGCGCAGCCACTCCGTGCGGGCGCGCTCGAGGTACTTGAGGTAGTTCGCGTAATAGACGACGCCACCGCCATCCGTATCTTCCCAGTAGACGCGTGCAGGCCAGGAAAAGCCGGTCACCGACCATCCTCGAAAAGCTGCAGGGTCGCAGCGGGCCGCTCGGGTGCTTTCAACCCGAAGTGCTGATAGGCGATGCGCGTGGCCACGCGGCCGCGCGCCGTGCGCATGACGAAGCCTTGCTGGATGAGAAACGGCTCGATCACGTCCTCGAGGGTGCCGCGTTCTTCGCCCACCGCGGCCGCGATGCTCTCGATCCCTGCGGGGCCGCCATCGAACTTGTCGATGATGGTGAGGAGGAACTTGCGGTCGAGCGTGTCGAACCCCTGCGGGTCGACTTCCAGCAGATCCAGTGCAGCGGTCGCCACCGCATCGTCGATGTGGCCGTTGGCTTTCACCTGAGCGTAGTCCCGCGTTCGCCTCAACAGGCGGTTCGCGATACGCGGCGTGCCGCGCGAACGCTGCGCGATCCTGCGTGCTCCGGCCTGCTCGATGGGCACTTCGAGGATGCCGGCCGAGCGCATGACGATGCGCTCGAGGTCGTCCACGTTGTAGAACTCCAGCCGTTGCACGATGCCGAAGCGGTCCCGGAGCGGCGATGTCAGGAGGCCGGCGCGCGTGGTGGCACCCACGAGCGTGAACGGCGGCAGGCTCAACTTGATGGAGCGGGCTGCCGGACCCTCGCCGATCATGATGTCGAGCTGGTAGTCCTCCATCGCGGGATAGAGCACTTCCTCGACCAGCGGGCTCAGGCGGTGAATCTCGTCCACGAACAGCACATCGCGCGGCTGCAGATTGGTGAGCAGTGCCGCGAGATCGCCGGGACGCTCGAGCACCGGTCCCGAAGTCTGTTTCAGCGTGACGCCGAGCTCCGCCGCGATGATGTTTGCGAGGGTGGTCTTGCCGAGGCCCGGAGGGCCGAAGATCAGCACGTGATCGAGCGCCTCGGCGCGCTGGCGCGCGGCGCTGACGAAAATCTCGAGCTGCGTCTTCACGGGCGCTTGGCCGACGTAATCCTGGAGCGTGCGCGGGCGAATGGCGCGGTCGACGGCTTCCTCTTCGCGGCTCGCCAGCCCGGTCACGATGCGTTCGGCTTCCACTTCGATCGCCACTCGTCGTTACCTACTCTCGGGCGGCGCTCTGGAGCGCCCGCCGGATCAATTCTTCGGTCGAGTGTGTACCGGGACCGGCCGCCTTGAGCAAGCGCGTCGCCTCTCCCGGACGGTATCCCAGTGCCACCAGTGCACCGAACGCTTCGGCCTCGGGAGACGGGCTCGTCCCCGGCACCACCGCGGACACGCCGGAATCGCCACCCTCGCCCGAAGGTTTGAGTCGGTCCCTCATCTCGACCAGCAATCGCTCTGCGGTTTTGCGCCCGATTCCGGGCACGCGCACGAGCGCGGCCACATCCTGGTTCTGCACGCAGAGGATGAACGCCTCCACGCTGATGCCCGAAAGCAGGGCCAGCCCGATCTTCGGCCCGATGCCGGACACCTTGAGAAGACTGCGGAACAGGCGCCGTTCGTCCTCGGTGGCGAATCCATAGAGGAGCTGCGCGTCCTCGCGCACGACGAAGTGCGTGAGCAGGCGCACGTCCTGCCCGACCGCTGGCAGATGAAAAAAGGTAGACATCGGTGCTTCCAGCTCGTACCCGACCCCACCGACTTCCACGGTGAGCTGGGGCGGCGTCTTCGAGCTGATGCGTCCGCGAAGCGAGCCGATCATCGCGCACGGCCCGCCGCGGCGCCGCCGATCGCGACCGTGATTCCGGCACTCCGGGCCAGCGCGTCCACCCTGCGCGAATGGGCATGGCAGACGGCAACGGCAAGCGCATCCGACGCGTCCGCGGTGAGCTTGCCTTGCAATGTGAGAAGCGTCCGGATCATGTGAGCGACTTGCGCCTTCTCGGCCGCGCCGAATCCTACGATGGCCAGCTTCACGGCACGCGGCGTGTACTCGAATACGGGCATGGCGGCCGGCACGGCACACAGCGCAGCGCCGCGTGCATGGCCGAGCTTCAACGCACTGTCCGCGTTCCGGTTCACGAACACCCGTTCGATGGCGACTTCATCCGGACGAAAGCGCTCGACCAACTTCTGCACGCCCTCGAAGATCTGCCGCAACCGGTCGTTGAGCGAGTCCCCGCGCACGGCGATGCAGCCATGCACGAGCGAGGTGCTCTCCGCCCCACCGCACTCGATGACTCCGTAACCCGTCCGCTGGGAACCGGGGTCGATCCCGAGGATGCGCACGCTCTTCGCGGGCGCAAGGCGCACCACCGCCGCTCGCGCGGACGCGTGGGTGCCGGCGGCATGGGCCGCCGGATCAAACGCGCGCCAGGACCTCGTCCGGTATCGCGGCATTCGAGTACACGTCCTGCACGTCGTCGAGCCCTTCGAGCATGCCCAGAAGCTGCATCATCGATTCCGCGGCCTCGCCTTTCAGGGGCACGCTGAGCGCGGCCCGCTCGGTGATGGTGGCGTCCGGCGGCGGTGGGAAACCATCTGCGGAGAGGTGTGCCTGCACCGTTTCGAAGTCCAGCGGGTCCGTGAGCACTTCGAGCGACCCATCGGAGCTCGCCAGCACGTCCTCCGCTCCAGCCTCGAGAGCGACCGCCATGAGGTGGTCCTCATCGGTCCCCGGCGGATACCTCATCCGGCCCACCTGGTTGAACAGGTACGCTACGGAGCCGCTGGCTCCGAGCATCCCGCCGCACGAACTGAGCGTGTGACGCACTTCGGCGACAGTGCGTTCGGGATCGTCGGTGAGGCAGTCGACCATGAGCGCAGCGCCGCCAGGGCCATACCCTTCCAGCCGCAGACGCTCATTGCTCACCGTGCTGCCACCTGCCATTGAATCGCGGGAAAAACGAGGCGGGTATGATACGAAACTCCAGTGGAAACCGCACAACTCTGCCCGCCCGACATTCTCGCCACGCTCGCTCGTACGCGCGCTGCGTTGGAGCAGGCGAGCCCCGTCGCGCACGGAGCCCTGGGCCATAGCTCGGAGGCCGCGGAAGTCATCGGCGCTCTGACCGAGAACGCTGAGCTGGCGAACGCGCTGTTGCTGCGACCGGTGCTCGGGCAGGACGGCCTCACGCCGGAAAAACTCGGGAGCCTGACCTCTGCCGGCGCGCTGAGGATCGCGTCCGACCTGCAGAGGATCGGCGATGTCGGCTTGCCGCGCGATTGGTCCCCCGCGCAAGGCCTCAACGCGCGTCAGGCTGAAACAGTTCGCAAGATGTTGCTGGCGGTGGTGAGCGATCCGCGTCTCGTGCTCGCGCGTCTCGCCGAGCAGCTCGTGCGCCTGCGTCACGCCCGGGAGCTGAATGCCGATGAGCGCGAGCGGCTCGCGCTGGAAGCGCGGGCGGTATTCGCGCCGATCGCGAACCGGCTCGGGGTCTGGCAGATCAAGTGGGAGCTGGAGGATCTGGCCTTCCGTTATCTGGAGCCGAACGAGTATCGGCACATCGCCGCCGCCTTGAACGAGCGGCGGGCGGATCGCGAGCGCTACATCGACAACGTCTGCGAGACGTTGCGCTCGGAGATTGGGAAGCATGGGGTCACGGCCGAGGTGTATGGCCGGCCAAAGCACATCTACAGCATCTACCGGAAGATGCAGCGGAAGCAGGTTGCGTTCGAAGAGGTGTTCGACGTTCGCGCCGTGCGCATCGTGGTGGGATCTGTGCCGGACTGTTACGCCGCGCTTGGCGTGGTGCACGGGTTGTGGACCTACATCCCGGGCGAGTTCGACGACTACATCGCCACGCCCAAGGGCAATTTCTATCGTTCGATTCACACGGCTGTCATCGGGCCGCAGGGCCGCAGCGTCGAGGTACAGATCCGCACGCGCGAGATGCATGAGCACGCCGAGCTCGGCGTCGCAGCTCACTGGCAGTACAAGGAAGGTGGCGCGCGGGATGCGCAATACGATCGCAAGATCGAATGGGTCAGGCGACTGCTCGAACCGCAGGATGCCGCAGCAGACTCGGACAAGGACTTCCTCGAGCGGATGCGCGTCGAGCTGTTCGAAGACCGCGTATATGCGCTGACGCCGAAGGGCGAAGTGGTGGACCTGCCGCGCGGCGCGACGCCCCTCGATTTCGCGTACGTGGTCCACACGGACCTCGGCCATCGCTGCCGGGGCGCGAAAGTGAACGGCCGCATCGTGCCGCTCGACTATCAGCTCGCCAATGGCGAGATCGTCGAGATCATCACCGGCAAGCACGCCGCGCCGAGCCGGGACTGGCTGGCGCCCGAGCAGGGCTACCTCGTGTCACCGCGCAACCGGTCGAAGGTGCGCGCGTGGTTCCGAAAACTCGACGTTGCTGACAACCGCACTGCCGGTCGCGCGATCGCTGAACGCGAGTTGGCACGGATCGGTGCGCGTCCTGAGCACATGGCTGCGCTGGTACAGGAGCTGAAGGCGACGGATGTCGATCACTTCCATCAGTTGCTCGGCGAGGGTGAGATCACCGTGACGCAGCTCGTGCAGGCGGCGGAGCGGCTGATGAAGCCCGCGCCTGTCGAGACGACTATTCGAGTGCCGCGGCGGACCACCGCGCGCAGGAAGCGTGCTTCGCTCGTCGAAATCGAAGGCGTGGGTGACTTGCCCACGACTCTGGCCCGGTGCTGCGGGCCGATCCGGCCTCAGGCCATTACCGGCTACGTCACCCTCGGGCGCGGTGTCACCATTCATCGCAGCGATTGCCCCGCACTCGCGCGGATGCGCGCCGTGAAGCCCGAACGGGTGCTGAACGTGGAATGGAGCACGAACGAGGAAGACACTCTCACCGTGCGACTCGTGATTTCCGCGTACGACCGGCGCGGTCTCGTGCGCGACCTCACCGATGTGATGGCGCTCGAGCACCTGAGCATCGAAGAGATGACTACGACCACCGACCGCAAGGCCGGCACCGCTCACGTGACGGTCAAACTGGCCGTGCGGGACCTCGAGCAACTGGCCCGGGTTCTGCGCCGACTTGCCTCCGTTCCGA